>ULVA01045258.1_pt1 | contig 62251 bp, 60 predicted proteins | sample 1958811 | NCBI WGS metagenome assembly ULVA01 (sample SAMEA4835768, study PRJEB28245) | human gut metagenome | biome: gut microbiome; material: fecal sample | place: Denmark | collected 2008
CCCCTTCTTCCGTCGCATCGAAAAAACTTATATTTAGAACAATCCACCGCAAATCCGTCCCTCTGAAAAACAAAAGATCCCAGACCACGCAGTTAAACAGCAATTTGTACTGGAAGAAAAACATGATTTTCCACATTTCCCTATTTACATAGTAGGGGAGTAGGCTTATAATCACACCGTAGAACTCACGGAATACGCTGCGGTCGTATTTCATGAAACGAGGTGGTAAAACGATATGATGATATCCGCAAAAAGCAGATATGCACTGCGTGTGATGGTCGATCTTGCGCAGCACAATTCCGGGGAATTCATTCCGGTCAAAGAAATTGCCACAAGGCAGGGCATTTCCCTGAAATATCTTGAAAGTATTATGACCATACTGACAAAAGGGAAGATGCTTGAGAGTGCCAGCGGAAAGGGTGGCGGTTACCGTCTGATCAAACAACCGTTGGAATATAAAGTAATTGAGATCCTTCAACTGATCGAAGGAAATTTAGCTCCGGTCGCGTGCCTGTGTGAAGGTGGGAAAAAGTGCGAGAGCACCGCAGAGTGTACCACACTTCCGTTCTGGCAGGGACTGGAAGCTGTGATCAATGATTACCTTGAGAAGCATACCCTTGAGGATATGATTTCACAGAAGACGCATTCCTGTGAAAGTTAAACAACATGTTTTATATGGAGGAAATACAAATGTCTGAAAAAAACTTATTAGAGATCAAAGATCTGCACGTAAACGTTGAAGATAAAGAAATATTACACGGAGTAAATTTAGAAGTTGGAAAAGACGAAGTGCATGTTCTGATGGGACCGAACGGAACCGGAAAATCCACCCTGGGCTATGCCATCACCGGGCATCCGAAATATGCAATCACATCCGGACAGATTTTCTTTGATGGAGAGGACATCACAGAGATGCCGGTGAATGAGCGTGCCAAAAAGGGAATCTTCCTCTCCTTCCAGAATCCGCTGGAAGTTCCGGGGGTGACATTGAGCGCATTTATCCGTAATGCACTCGAGCAGAAGACCGGAAAGCGTGTCCGTCTGTGGGATTTCAAGAAAAAACTGACCGAGACCATGAAACTTCTTTCCATGGACGAGTCCTATGCAGAACGTGATTTAAATGTCGGCTTCTCCGGTGGTGAAAAGAAAAAAGCAGAAATTCTGCAGATGCTTATGTTAGAGCCAAAGCTTGCAATCCTTGACGAGACCGACTCCGGACTGGATGTGGATGCTGTCCGTACCGTATCCAAAGGAATCCAGCTTTACAAAGAAAAATGCAAAGGAAGCCTTCTGATTATCACCCATAGCACACGAATCTTAGAGTCATTGCATGTGGATGTCACCCACGTTATGGATGAAGGAAAAGTTGTGAAAAACGGAGATGCTTCCTTAGTAGATGAGATCAACGAAAACGGTTTTGAGGAATTTGAACAGTAAGAAAGGTGCGTGCGAAATGAGAGAAAAGAGTCAGGTAGAAGATATCGACCGCAGCATCTATGATATCCGCGATGAGGAAAAAGATGCATACAGAATGAAAGAAGGTCTGACCCCACAGATCGTGGAGCAGCTTTCCAAAGAAAAGGGCGATCCGGCATGGATGCAGCAGTTCCGCCTGGAGTCCTTACAGATTTACAATGAGATGCCGGTTCCGGACTGGGGACCGTCAATTGAGGGACTGGACATGGATCACATTGCCACCTATGTCCGTCCACATTCCAAAATGCAGGCATCCTGGAAGGATGTGCCGGAAGACATCAAAGAGACATTTGAGCGTCTGGGAATCCCGCAGGCCGAGCGGAAATCCTTAGCCGGTGTCGGTGCCCAGTACGATTCCGAGCTGGTATATCACAATGTCAAAGACGAGGTTGCCGCACAGGGCGTTGTCTACACCGATATGGAAAGTGCCTTAAAAGGAGAATATGCGGACATGGTACACAAGTATTTCATGAAACTTGTCACCCCACATGACCATAAGTTTGCAGCACTGCACGGAGCCGTATGGTCCGGTGGTTCGTTCGTCTATGTGCCAAAGGGCGTGCATGTGTCCATTCCGCTGCAGTCTTATTTCCGGTTGAATGCAAAAGGAGCCGGTCAGTTTGAGCATACACTGATCATCGTGGACGAGGGCGCAAGCCTTCATTTCATCGAGGGATGTTCCGCTCCGAAATATAACGTAGCAAACCTGCATGCAGGCTGCGTGGAGCTGTTCGTCAAAAAAAATGCAAAGCTTCGTTATTCCACCATCGAGAACTGGTCCAAGAATATGTACAACCTGAATACCAAGCGTGCCTCCGTTGAGGAAGGTGGAACGATCGAGTGGGTTTCCGGATCGTTTGGCTCCCATGTGGGCTGCCTGTATCCGATGAGCGTTTTAAAGGGGGAGGGTGCCAAAATGGAATTCACCGGTGTCACATTCGCCGGACACGGACAGAATCTGGATACCGGTGCCAAAGTGGTACACGCAGCACCAAACACCAGCTCCTATATGAATACCCGTTCCATCAGCAAGGACGGCGGAATCAGTACCTTCCGAAGCAGCGTGGTTGTGGCAAAGGATGCCAAAGGATCAAAATCAGCAGTATCCTGTCAGTCCCTGATGCTTGATTCCGAGTCGCGTTCGGATACGATTCCGGCCATGGACATCCGTACCAAAGACGCAGCTGTGGGACATGAGGCAAAGATCGGAAGCATCAGCGACGATGCCGTCTTTTATCTGATGTCACGAGGCATGACGGAAGAAGATGCCCGGGCACTTTTAGTCAGCGGATTTGCAGACAACGTATCCAAGGAACTTCCGGTTGAGTACGCGGTTGAGATGAACAACCTGATCCGGCTGGAGATGAAGGGAAGCATAGGTTAGGAGGAGAACAATGACAGAAATGACAATCAATAAACTTCCATCGAAGACCTGGTATTGGTTACATGTCAACGAGACCAAGCTTCCGTGGGACAAAGAACATACAACAGAACTTCCGGAGGAAACCGTGACAGCGGGAAGCACCGAAGAGGTACGCTTTTCTATTACCGGAGAGGGAAGATACAGCAGCAAAAAGATCCATATCATAGCACCGGCAGGTAAGCAGGTGACCGTGTTTATGGATTATCAGACAGAGGAAAAACTTGCCGTAAGGACAAGCCTTTCGGTGGAAGAACATGCACGGGTGCGTCTGGTGCAGCTGCAGCACACAGCAGAAAATTCCCTTGTGTACAATCAGATTGAGGGAGAATGTGAAAAAAACGCCCGTATCGAGCTGGTACAGATTTATCTCGGAAAAGGAGATATCTATTCCGATACGACCATCAACTTAAATGGCGATGCAAGCACCTTTAGGAGCGATATCGGCTATATCGGGCAGCACACACATATCATTGACATGAATGAAGTGGTCAACCACTATGGAAAACATACAGAGAGTGAAATCAACGTGGGCGGTGCCCTGCGCGACGGTGCAAAGAAGATCTTCCGTGGAACGATTGATTTTAAGACCGGCTCTTCCGATTCCGTCGGAAACGAGCTGGAAAATGTACTGATGCTTGGCGATGATGTGGAGAATAAAACCGTTCCGGTGATCCTATGCTCCGAGGAAAATGTCGTTGGTAATCACGGTGCAACGATTGGGGAACTTGATGAGGATACCATGTTTTATTTTGCCAGCCGCGGAATCGACAAAGAGCACGCGGAAAATATTATGGCAAGAGCAAACATTGACCGCCTGAAAGGAATCATCAAAGACGACAGCTTTGCCAGAATGATTGACGAAGAACTTGGGGAGGTGTAGCATGACCGATTATCGCAAGGACTTTCCACTGCTGTCGGAAATCGGGGAAAATACAGTCGATGGCAGGGAATGGATCTATATCGACAATGCGGCAACTTCCCAGCGTCCACAGTGTGTCATTGATGCAGAACGCGATTTTTACCTGAAACACAATGCAAATCCGCTGCGTGGAAATTATCCGCTGAGTGTGGAAGCAACCGAACTGTATGAAAATGCCAGAAAAGGCGTGCGTGATTTTATCGGAGCCAAATCCGCGCGTGAAATCATCTTTACCAGAAATACCACAGAGAGCATGAATCTTGTGGCATACAGCTATGGTTTAAACAATGTAAATGCCGGGGATGAAATCCTCGTTTCGATCATGGAACATCACAGCAATCTTCTGCCATGGCAGATGGTTGCGCGGCAGACAGGAGCGGTACTCCGGTTTATCGAATGCCGTACGGACGGATCGATGGATCTTGATCAGGTAAAAGAACAGATTACGGAAAAGACAAAAATCGTAGCAATCACACAGGTTTCTAACGTGCTCGGACGTGTGAACCCGGTCAAAGAGATCGCAGCCATGGCACATGAAAAAAATGCCATTGTCGTGGTGGACGGGGCACAGAGCACCCCGCATATGCCGGTCAATGTGCAGGATCTGGATGCAGACTTCTTTGCATTTTCCGGACATAAAATTTTCGGACCGATGGGAATTGGTGTGTTATATGGAAAGAAAAAACTGTTAAAGAAAATGCCGCCGTTTCTTTCCGGTGGCGAGATGATCGAATCCGTGACCCGCGAGAGCGCAAAATACGCAGAACTTCCGCATAAGTTCGAGGCGGGAACCGTAAATGCTGCCGGTGCCATAGCACTGCATGCTGCCATAAAATATGCACAGTCTGTTGGCTTTGATGTGATGCAGGAGCGGGAACTTGCCGTGACAAAGCGTGCGTTTGACGGATTGAAAGAACTTCCACATGTGCATGTACTTGGATCCGACCGGGCCGAAGAACACACCGGAATTCTTACATTTACAATTGATGACGTGCATCCACACGATGTGAGCGAGATTTTAATTGCCGATGGCATCTGTGTGCGTGCCGGACATCACTGTGCGCAGCCGCTGCTTAATTATCTGGGCATCAGCTCCGCCACCCGGGCAAGCTTTATGTTTTACAATACCGAAGAAGAAGCCGACAAATTTGTAGCAGGCATCGCAAGTATAAGGGAGCGAATGGGATATGGAAAATAGAAGTTTTTATAATGAAATTTTAACCGAGCACAACGTGCGCCCGGAGTTTAAACATGATCTGCCGGATGCGGATATTGTGCTTGAGGGTGTCAACCCGAGCTGTGGGGATGATATTTTCCTGAAATTAAAGACGGATGGCGACACGATTACCGATGGTGCATTTGTCGGGGACGGATGCGCGATTTCCCAGGCTTCCGCAGATATCATGCTTGGCATGATTGTTGGAAAGAAAAAAGAAGAGGCCCTGCAGATGGGGAAAATCTTTATGAAAATGATCAAAGGCGATGCCAGCGAGGAGGAGATTGATTCTCTTGAGGAGGCATCGGCACTCCGCGATATCGCCCATATGCCGGCGCGTGTGAAGTGTGCAGTCCTTGGCTGGAGAACTTTAAAAGAGGCTTTGCTCGGTGAGGATGCGGACGATGATGACGATGAGGATGACGAGTAATTAAGTCGGAGGTTTTTTCATACACATATAGATAAAAATACACGATGCTTCTTATAGAATACTTTACGAATTTTGTGCAGTTTCTGGCTCTGTTAAAATTTTGGAGTCTTAATTGTGGCAAAGCGGAGTAAAATATAAGGAGTGTCGTGTATTTTTTTAGGGGTATAAAATAATATCGTAAAAAGTGGTTGACAGCGTTTGGGAAAGGGTGTATATTCATAACAACAGATAATTCCTACTAAAGAAGTATGAAAATAAGGGATTAAATCAGAGAGAGTAAATTGGAGGATAATAAAATGGCAAATATTTATGAAGGAACATTGGAACTGATCGGACACACACCACTGGTAGAGTTCAAACACATCGAGAAGAAGTTTGGCCTTGAGGCAAGACTTCTTGCAAAGCTGGAGTACTTTAACCCGGCAGGATCTGTTAAGGACCGTATTGCAAAAGAGATGATTGAGCAGGCAGAGAAGGACGGAAAATTAAAACCGGGCTCCACCATTATCGAGCCGACATCCGGAAATACAGGTATCGGACTTGCGGCAATCGCAGCAGCAAAGGGATACCGCCTGATCATCGTTCTTCCGGAGACCATGAGTATTGAGCGTCGCAACATCATCAAGGCATATGGCGCAGAGCTTGTTCTTTCCGACGGAAGCAAGGGTATGAAGGGAGCCATCGCAAAGGCAGAGGAACTTCACAAAGAGATCGCAGACAGCTTCATTCCGGAGCAGTTTGAGAACCCTGCAAACCCGGCAGCACACAAGAAGACAACCGGACCGGAGATCTGGGAAGATACCGACGGAAAAGTGGATGCATTCGTAGCCGGTGTCGGTACAGGCGGAACTATCACAGGTGTTGGTGAGTATTTAAAATCCCAGAACCCGGATGTAAAGATCGTTGCCGTAGAGCCAGAGACATCTGCAGTATTGTCTACCGGAAAGGCAGGTCCGCATAAGATTCAGGGTATCGGAGCCGGATTTATTCCAAACACACTGGATACCAAGGTTTATGATGAAGTAATCCCGGTTTCCAATGAAGACTCTTTCGAGTATTCCAAATATATTGCAAAAGAGGAAGGTGTGCTGGTAGGTATTTCTTCCGGAGCTGCATTAAAGGCAGCCATCGAAGTGGCAAAGAGACCGGAGTTTAAGGGAAAGACTGTAGTTGCCCTTCTTCCGGACAGCGGAGACCGTTATTATTCTACGGATCTGTTCAAGGATTAAGATAAAGTTCGGAAAAAGTTCAGACTTTATTTATTTCGTTTTACAGAGGAATCTATTATAATATAGGCATGTGGAAACCAGACAGGCAAGTCCATGTGCGGAGAGCTTCATGGAAATTTATTCCCGTGAAGCTCTTTTTATTTAAAACAATTGGGAAAGTTTGTGCTCCGGCGGACTCCCGTGCGGTGGCTCCGGCTGCGGCCTCTCCGATACGCACGAATTAGACAGAATCTTAGAATTTGCGAAAGTGATTGCGTGGCTCTAATTTTGTGTCTGGGCAATGTTTCGACAGCGGCGCGGTTTGTGTCCGTCTGCCAAGGATGCGCTCAGAATTTCTAGTCTGCCTAAGCGGAGCACTTCAAAAATTTTATGGCGCCCGCTCCCGGTTATGTCTCCCTACGGACTTTTTTGAATGACCTTAAATAAATGTGGTCGCAAACACGACCCGCGGGCACAGTATTTTGAAGCACTCCGCTAAGGCAGACACGAAATCCTTCGGACGCGTCCTTGGCAGACGGACACAAACCGCGCCGCTGTCGAAACTTGAACGAACACAAATCATCAAAGGAGTCACGCAGTCACTTTCTGCAAATTCTTGATTCTGGATATTGAGTGCGTATCGGAGAGGCCGCAGCCGGAGCCACCACACGGGAGTCCGCCGGAACTAAGAATTTCACAATTATTTATATAGAAAATTACAGGAGAAAAAGAGGAAATAGATATGAACGAATTAAGTAAAGTAGTAAATGCGCAGCTGCAGCAGGCAGCGGAAAACCTTGTCCGTAACCGTCTGATGTCGGATGAATTTTTGGATTTTGTGCAGGAAAATACAAAACCGCTGGATACGCTGATGGCATATTACAAGTGCGCAATCATGGAAGTAGAAACGAAGTTTAAAGTGTTAAACGAACAATTTTCGCTGGAATATGACCGTAATCCGATCGAGTCCATCAAGACACGTGTGAAATCGCTGGACGGAATCGTGCGCAAAGTGCGCCGGAAAAATATTCCGTTGACGCTTTCGGCGATTGAACAGAACATCAATGATATAGCAGGAATCCGGGTTGTGTGCTCTTTCCCGGAAGATATCTATCTGCTGGCGGACTGCCTGCTTCAGCAGGATGATATCCGTCTGATCGAACAGAAAGATTATATCAAGCATCCGAAGGAAAACGGATACCGCAGCCTGCATCTGATCGTTGCAGTACCGATTTTTCTGCAGAATGAGAAAAGGGAAATGAAAGTTGAAGTACAGCTTCGCACCATTGCCATGGATTTCTGGGCGAGTCTGGAGCACAAAGTGCGGTACAAAAAGAATGTTCCGGCAGATGAAACCGAGCGTCTGGCACAGGAACTGAGCGAATGTGCACAGATCAGTGCAGATCTGGACCAGCGGATGCAGAATATCCGTACCCGCCTGGCAGATGCGGAATTACAGCATCCACAGAAACAAAAGAAAGATGAACAGATCCTTCTGGATGTACTGGGACTGTAATGCCGCTGGTGCTCACAGGTAAGCATGAGAACGGTAACTTCTTTATGCACTGTGCTCCCATGGACGTACTTTCAGATGGACACCGCGGCTGTCGGCGATGCGCTGACACGCCTTAATGTCTTCTTCCGGAAGAATATCCACGATCGACAGCTGCGTGTGTGGGATAAGTTTTCCACATTCCTCTGCAAAATCAAGCATTGCCTCATAAGCATGAGGGAAGGATGGGCGGGTTACTTTTTCATACTTTTCTGCAGTTGCCTCATTTAAGCTGATGGAGATACTGTCTACCACTTCTGCCAGCTGTGGTACAATGTCACGTTTATAATACAGGTTTCCCAGACCATTGGAATTGACACGGATCGGGAGACCTGTTTTTTCTTTGACATATCTGGCACTGGCGATCAGATTCTCCAGTGCACAGGTCGGTTCCCCATAGCCACAGAAAACAAATTCTTTGTAGCCGGTGAAATCAAAGGCATCAATTGCGGCAATAATCTCACTTAAAGAAGGCTCTGCTTTGTGCCAGAGGGTATCCGCATCACCCACACCATCAAACTGTTTACGGATACAGAACGTACAGTTGCAGTCACATTTATTTGTGATATTTGCATATACCTGATCATTGTACACATATAAAATTTTTGCCATAATAATTCCTTCTTTCTATCGTATGGATTCATCAATTGCGAAATTCTTTTCCGGGTTTTTCGTTTTTACACGTTTGAATCTGCAATCAGGTCAATAAGAAATTTCTCGAAATTAACGCCATCGCGTCCCGGCGTATTTTCTTTCATGGTATCCCCGATACTGTGGGATAAAAATTTCCCGGCAAGCAGAATCGCATCTTCCGTGCATATGCCCTTTGTGCAGCAGCCACACAATACAGAGGCAAACAGATCCCCGGTTCCGGAAAAACTCCGGTCAAAAAACGGCGATTCGTGCCGGTAAATTCCATTTGCAGTGGCAGCAATATTATAAATGACGGGATGTTTCTCATCACGGCATTTGACACCGGTGATCACGACATCCTGTGGGTGTGAGGCTTTTTTTTGCAGCCGCAGTGCCACATCTTCTGCCAGCTTCAGCAGATCCGTGTTCGTCCGGCAGTGAAGTAAGGCATTTTCCGGGATGTCTGCCAGCAGACAGGCTTCCGTCAGATTCGGCGTGATCACGTCTGCTTTAAGCGTCAGTTCTTTCATCCCGTTTAACAGCCCCGGAGTAAAAAACGGATAAGCATTTCCGTCATCCCCCATAACAGGGTCAACCAGAAGAAGCGTATGTTCTTCCCGGAATTGGCGGATGAAATCAAGCACCTGCGAAATCTGTTCCGCTCCGGTCAGAAATCCGCTGTAGATGGCATCAAAATGTGCGTTATTTTTCCCCCAGGCATCAATATAGTCCGGTAACATGGCGGTCAGATCGGTACAGTGATAACAGGGATAACCGGTCTGCCCGGTCAGTACGGCTGTTGCAACCGGACAACACTGCACGCCCAGCGCGGATAATACCGGAATCGCTGCCGTGAGCGAACACTTTCCGAAACCGGACAGATCATGGATAACAGCTGCTTTTTTCATGGAAAACCTCCGAATTGGTGAAAATAGTTCTTTGTATCCTAGTATAGTGCGATCTATCGGTGTGTATATATCCAAAATGGGAAAAAAATATAAATCCAGTCTGCAAAAAATCATAGACAACCATTTGTGTTTTGATAAAAATAACGGAAAAAGCAAGGTTTTGCTGGACAAATATAGTAAAAAGTAATAAAATTATAAGCATATAGGGGTAGTGTTTATACGAAAATCATAATAAGGAGTGCGTTTATGGAACTGATTTACACAAATGATTTATGCACCGGATGCAACAAATGCGTGCGGGGCTGTCCTGTACTTACGGCAAATATTGCAACGCAGGAAGGTTATGTAACGGTAGACCCGGACAAATGTATTGCATGTGGGGAATGCTTTGATGTCTGCCCACATGAAGCGAGAGACTATTATGATGATACGGACCGCTTCTTTGAAGACCTTGCATCGGGAAAGAAAATTTCCGTGATACTGGCACCGGCATTTCTGGCGAATTATCCCAAAGATTACACAGAGCATGGATTCGATCAAAGATCTGGTAGAAAGCATGAATACCAAGACACAGAAAGTGTCAACCATTGCCGCAAATACGGAAGAAATTTCTTCCCAGACGACCTATGTACAGAATATGACAGAAGAAATGCGGGATGAGGTGAAAGAACTGTAGATGAAAAAGGATGCGTATTACACATCCGGGCAATTTGCAAAAAAAGCACATGTGACACTTCGCGCGATCCGGTATTATGATAAACAGAATATTTTAAAGCCAAGTGCACGGACTGCCGCAGGAGCGCGGCTGTATACGGATGCAGATCTGGCAAAACTCCAGCAGATCCTTTTATTAAAATATCTGGGATTTTCGCTGGAAGATATCCGGGAGATGACACTTGCTGCGGCAGACCAGCAGTATCTTCTCGAATCCATGCGGATACAGAAGAAGCTGTTGCGGCAGAAAATGGACGAAATGCAGGCGATGGATGAGGCAATTGACCGCACCATAGAAGCCATCCAGACGGAACAGGCGATTGACTGGAACAGTATGCTGGATCTGATCCATCTGACGGCAGTGGAACGAAGCCTGAAAAACCAGTACCAGAATGCGGCAAATATTTCCGCCCGGATTCGCCTGCACAGGGAGTATTCCGTCAATCCGCAGGGGTGGTTTCCGTGGATTATGCAGCAGTGTAATCTGCAGCCGGGGATGCGGATTCTGGAGCTCGGCTGTGGAAATGGAGCACTCTGGACCGAAAACAGGGAACAACTGCCTGCGGATCTTTGGGTCGTTCTCTCGGACAAATCGGAAGGAATGCTAAAGGATGCACAGCGTGCACTGGGAGAGGACAGCCGCTTTTCCTATAAAAAATTTGACTGCGAAGAAATTCCTTATGAGGAGGGAATGTTTGATGTTGTGATCGCAGATCATGTGCTGTTTTACTGTGAAAATATCCCACAGGTGCTTGCAGAATGCAGGAGAGTCTTAAAAGATGAGGGACGTTTTTTGTGCAGTACTTATGGAAAGCAGCATATGTGGGAAATTACCGATCTGGTGCAGAAGTTTCATAAAGAAATCGTTTTATCAGCGGAGGTGCTGTATGAGCGGTTCGGGCTTGAAAACGGAGAAAATCTGTTAGCACCGTATTTTCCGGAAATTCAGATGCGAAGATACGAGGATGCGATTGAAATAGCGGAAGCAGAACCGCTGATTTCCTATATTCTTTCCTGTCACGGAAACCAGAACCAGCTGCTTTTGAACCAGTACAAAGAGTTCCGGGAATTTGTTTCTGCCCGTGTGGCAGATGGATTTCATATCACAAAAGATGCAGGGATCTTCCTGTGCAGAAAATAGTTTGAAAATCTATAAAAAAGACTTGAAGGTGACCTAGCGTCACCTTTTATAATGCAATCAAATAGAAAAATTGGAAACTCACACAGGAGGAAAAGTACATGACTATTATTGTAACGGGTGGTGCCGGTTTCATCGGCAGCAACTTTATCTTCTATATGTTAAAAGAACATCCACAGGATCGCATCGTATGTCTGGATTCCCTGACCTATGCGGGCAATTTGTCCACGCTCGCACCGGTGATGGAGCAGCCAAATTTTCGTTTTGTCAAATTGGATATCTGCGATCGATCGGGCGTATACAAACTTTTTGAGGAAGAAAAACCGGATGTCATCGTCAATTTCGCGGCAGAGTCCCATGTGGATCGTTCCATCGAGAATCCGGAAGTCTTTTTGCAGACCAATATCATCGGTACCTCTGTGCTGATGGATGCATGCAGGAAGTATGGCATTTCACGTTATCATCAGGTGTCCACAGATGAGGTATACGGTGATCTGCCGTTGGACCGCCCGGATCTGTTTTTCCACGAGGATACGCCGATCCATACCTCCAGTCCTTACAGCACTTCCAAGGCATCTGCGGATCTGCTTGTTATGGCATATCACAGAACGTACGGCCTGCCGGTGACGATCAGCCGCTGTTCCAACAACTACGGCCCGTACCAGTTCCCAGAAAAACTCATTCCGCTTATGATCGCAAATGCGCTGGCAGATAAGCCGCTTCCGGTATACGGAGAGGGACTTAATGTGCGCGACTGGCTGTATGTCGAGGATCACTGTAAGGCGATTGACCTGATCCTGCGCAACGGAACCGTCGGAGAAGTCTACAATATCGGCGGACACAATGAGATGAAAAATATTGATATCGTAAAACTCATCTGTGAATATCTTGGCAAGTCGGAGAGTCTGATCGAGCATGTGCAGGACAGAAAAGGACACGATATGCGCTATGCCATCGATCCGACAAAGATCCACAACGAGCTGGGCTGGCTGCCGGAGACGATGTTTAAAGATGGTATCCGCCTGACCATCCAGTGGTATCTGGATCATAAGGAATGGTGGGAGAACATCGTAAACGGGGAATACCAGAATTATTACAAAGAAATGTACGGAAAGAAAGGCTTATAAATATGAAAGTATTCGTGACAGGCGTTGCCGGACAGCTGGGACATGACGTGGTAAACGAACTGACAAAGCGCGGACATGAGGCTATCGGTTCGGATATTGCACCGACACTGGAATCCTGTGCATCGTATGTGACGCTGGACATCACCGATGCGGCAGCAGTGGAACAGACAATCATGCAAGTACAGCCGGATGCCATCGTGCACTGTGCTGCATGGACCGCTGTGGATGCAGCAGAGGACGAAGAAAATCAGGCAAAAGTCAGAGCCATCAACGTAGATGGAACGAAACATATTACGGACGCAGCGAAAAAAGCAGATGCCAAAATGATCTATATCAGTACCGACTATGTATTTGACGGACAGGGCGAAACACCGTGGGAGCCGGACTGCAAAGCATACGCACCGCTTAACGTATACGGACAGAGCAAACTGGGGGGCGAGCTGGCAGTGGCACAGACACTGGAAAAGTATTTCATCGTTCGTATCGCCTGGGTATTTGGATTAAACGGAAAGAATTTTATCAAAACCATGTTGCAGGTAGCAAAAAATCACCCGCAGGTGCGCGTGGTAAATGACCAGATCGGCACACCGACCTATACTTACGATCTGGCAAGACTGCTTGTTGACATGATGGAAACCGAAAAATATGGTTATTACCACGTAACAAACGAGGGTGGTTATATATCCTGGTACGATTTCACAAAAGAAATTTATCGGCAGGCAGGGCTTTCTACCGAAGTGCAGCCCGTGACAACCGCGGAATACGGTCTGTCAAAGGCAGCGCGTCCGTTTAACAGCAGACTGGAAAAAAAGAAACTGAAAGAAAATGGATTTACACCGCTTCCAACCTGGCAGGACGCACTGGGGCGGTATCTGCAGGAATTAAAGCGACAGGGGGAACTTTAAGATGAAGGGAATTATATTGGCAGGCGGCGCCGGAACCCGGTTGTACCCGCTGACCATGGTAACCAGTAAACAATTGCTTCCGGTATATGACAAACCGATGATTTATTATCCGCTGTCTACACTGATGTTGGCAGGCGTCCGTAATATTTTAGTTATTTCCACGCCGGAAGATACCCCGAGATTTGAAGCACTTCTGGGGGATGGAAACCAGTTCGGGCTTCATTTGTCCTACAAAGTGCAGCCGTCACCGGACGGACTTGCACAGGCATTTTTGCTTGGAGAGGAATTTATCGGAGAGGATGCCTGTGCCATGGTGCTCGGAGACAACATTTTCTACGGAAACGGATTTGGAAAAATTCTGCGCAATGCCGCAAAGGATGCACAAGAGGGACAGGCAACCGTCTTTGGCTATTATGTCAACGATCCGGAGCGTTTTGGTGTCGTGGATTTCGATGCGAACGGAAAAGCGGTATCCATCGAAGAAAAACCGGCACAGCCAAAGAGCAACTATGCCGTGACCGGACTGTATTTCTATCCGGCAGGCGTGAGTGCGATGGCAAAACAGGTAAAGCCGTCTGCCCGCGGCGAACTGGAGATTACGACGTTAAACGACATGTATCTGCAGCAGAAAAACCTAAATGTACAGCTGCTCGGCCGTGGCTTTGCATGGCTGGATACCGGAACGATGGACAGCCTGCTGGATGCAGCGGCTTTTGTACAGATGATTGAGCACCGGCAGGGTGTGACCATTTCCGCACCGGAAGAAATTGCATATATCAATCAGTGGATCACAAAAGAAAAACTGATGGACTCTGCCGCACGCTACGGAAAGAGCCCGTATGGAGAGCATTTAAAAGCAGTCGCAGAGGGCAGAGTGAAATATTAAAATCATCGTAACTATTCTGAGGGGGTTCTGAATAGTTACAAATCAGCATGAAAGAGGAAAAAACAGTGGGACAGATAACAGTTGAAAAAAATGTCGGCGGTATCGAAGGGCTGTGTGTGATTACACCGGCCGTACACGGGGATGCCCGCGGATACTTTATGGAGACCTACAATGAACGGGAAATGAAAGAAGCCGGATTCGATATCCAGTTTGTACAGGATAACCAGTCCATGTCCGTCAAAGGTGTACTTCGCGGACTGCATTTCCAGATCAACTATCCGCAGTGCAAACTCGTGCGAGCCGTGCGCGGCAGCGTGTTTGATGTGGCGGTGGATCTTCGGGAAGGTTCCGCAACCTATGGAAAATGGTACGGAGTGAAACTTTCCGAGGAAAACAAAAAGCAGTTTCTGATTCCGGAAGGCTTTGCGCATGGCTTTCTGGTCCTGTCCGACGAGGCAGAGTTCTGCTATAAAGTCAATGACTTCTGGCATCCGAACGACGAGGGCGGTCTGGCATGGAATGACCCGGCAATCGGTATCCAGTGGCCGGATGTGACAGGTGAGTATCACGGAACACCGTCAGCAGAAGGATATTGCATGACAGATGGAACGCCGCTGACACTTTCGGAGAAAGACCAGGAGTGGCCGGGGCTGGAGAAAAAATAGAATACGAATAGAATATGGATGGAAAAAGGTGTCTTGAAATAGGGCACCTTTTTTCGTATACTAAAATTTAGATATCTATCACAAAAGAAAATAAAAAGATGTGATAGGAGAGCAGGAAATGTATTTGGGTGCATGGAGGATTCAAAAGATGAAAAAAGCAGAACGGTTAGAGGAAATGATATCAGTTTTTAATTCTTTTCCATTAAATAAGGAAAATTTTGAAGACTTTTATGTGGATACAAGTTCTATCCGGAGCGTGATCAATGCCAGAAGTGAGATTATTAACACTTTGAAATATGGGATTAATCCATATACAAAAATATTGTTAATGGGGCATAAAGGCAGTGGAAAATCCACGGAAATGGTAAAGATTTCAGAAGAATTGAAAGATCAGTATGAAATCATCAATTTTTCGATTGCGCAGGAAGTGGAACTGATTGGAATACAGTATATTGATGTGATTTTTGCAGTTATGAGCCAGATTATAGAATACCTTTCAACCTCTCAGGCTGTTAAAGCAAAGCCAGAAATTTTAGATAAAATGACACAGTATTGGAAAAATGAAATATCCATTGAATTTACAAAAAATGAATTTGCAGAGGCAGAAGCCGGAGGAGAGGTCGGACTTGGATTTTTGAAAAAAATATCGGTGTATGGAAAGGGCATTTTTAAAACAGGAACCGAAACAAAAAAGACGATTCGTAAATCGATAGAACCGAAAATCAGTTACCTGATCAGTTTGATGAATGAAACACTGGAGGATATGAATGATCAGCTTAAAGAGAAGCAGCAAAAGGAACTTCTTATCGTTGTGGAAGATCTGGATAAACTTGATATTGCGGATGCAAGACATTTGTTTGTAGAACACAGAAAGACTTTGCTGGCGCTACATTTGAAAATGATCTTCTCTTTTCCTATTTATATGGCCTATACTGCAGAGTTTGGAATGATCAATGATGATTTTGACAAAGATGTATTGTATAGCATGATCAAAGTGAATAATAGTGATCGGTCGGAAAATGAAGAAGGAATTGCAGTTTTAAAAGAAATTGTATACAAGCGGATGAAAGAGAAACTTGTTGCGGAAGATGCACTCAAATATATGATATTAAAATCAGGAGGAGCAATCAGGGATCTTTTTTCCATGCTTACAAATTGTGCAATACTGGAACTTTCAAAAACCGAACCACAGCAGATTTCCATGGAAGATGCAACAGTTGCAGCTATGCGGCTGAAAAGCACGTATGAAAGATTTATTACGTCACCGGAACAATTTGAGCGATTGATTGAAATTTATAATGATCCACATCCGGAAAATACAGATGAGGTTTTAAGCGAATTATTAAAAACACTTGCAGTAATCGAATACAACGGAGAACGTTGGTGTGGAGTGCATCCGGTATTGGTAGATTTTTTGAGGGAAAAAGGTAGAATAAATGCCTGATCTGAAAGAACAGTTTAAAAAACAGAATAAAATTTTTGACATTTATATGAAAAATGCAAGTATAGGAATTGTCGTTATTGAATGTAACTATAAGGAAATTGGTATGCAGATATGTGAGTATATGCATACCAGTTATTGTTTACAATGTGTAGATTATATGGATTTAAAAGAGGGGATCGTTGAGTATCTCAGAAAAATAGGAAATTCTGAAAATGAGCAGGAGAAATGTATCTGCATTTATAATTTCCCAACGTATTCTGATTCTGTAAATGTGGTGAAAAGTTTAAATATTTCCCGGGAACTGTTAAAAAATGTGATTCGTCTGGTTTTTATCATGCCAACGTTTATGGTAAACCAAATTCAAAGGTATGAACCAAATCTGAGAGATTATATCGGTCTGTTTTTGGAGTATAACCCTAAAAAACAAATTCCATTCCAGCCGGAATATGATGCTCCGTTTGAAAAGCATTTTAGAAAAAAAGAAAAGTTTGATATTACTTTTACTCTATATAAAAAGCAGAAACAACAGGGAGATCAAGTGAGGCGGCTACGTTTATATGCGGCTGCGTTGATAAATGCATGTGTAGCGACAAAAGAAAATATGGATAAGGTTGTCTGGCCAGCATATAGGGAGGCCATACAAGAAATTAAACAATATGCATCGGGGGAAGAAAAGACAAAATTAGAGGCAGATATAAATTTTCTAATGGCGTTGGCATTGTCAAATCAGCAATTTTATGAAGAAGCGGAAAAAATATTTCATAAAATTCTGATTTGTGCATCTGAAAAAGAACGCAAAAAAGATTTTAGTTTCCTGCAAGGACTGGAAGGGATTGCTTTTTGTGAATATGGATTGAAAAATTATGAAAAGGCAGAAAAAATTATTAGCGAGATAATTCAACTTCAGCACAAACAAGAAGAAAATATTGTCCAGATGTGTAAAACCCAAAACAATCTGGCGGCTTGTTATATACAGATGGAAAAATATGAACAAGCGATAACAATTCTGGAGAAGTGTGAAAAAATCATATTAAAAAGTAATTCACATCGATTGGAACATGAATTGTATATAAAAAAAAATCTTATGATTTGCTATATGAAAACAGCAGGAAGAGACATAGATCTGTACATGGATATGTGGGCACAGATCACGGAAAGAGTGAAAGAGATATATGGAAAAAAGAGTGTCTGGTATGCAGAATGTCTGTTGATTGATGCCTGGTGCCAGGGAATATTGCTGGGAAAATATGAGGATGCAATAAAAGAGGCTGAACTGGCAGTAAAAATTGAAAAAGGAATTTTAGGACAAGAGGCGGAAGAAGTTGAAAAAGCGCAGGAAGTGCTTAATACGATCAGTAAAAATTATTTGAAATGAATGTCAGAGAAAAAATTATAAAATATGAAAAAAGAATATAGAATATAGAATTATAAAATTATGAATGGGCAGCTTAGTCTGTTTTGGAAAATGCTTGCTGTAAAAACAGACATACGCTATGATAACAGTAGGAAAAGATTGCGGAGAAAAAATAGAAAAGAGGTGAAAACTAAGCATTCGTGCACAGAAAACAAATTGCGATGTTGCGGAATCGTGATTCACACAAACAGGAGGAAGCAATTTGAAAAATGCACCAGACAAGCTCCAGTGGCATCCGGCATTCTGCGCTGCTGCAGGGCTGAAATTCCATGAAGACATTGAACGGCTGGAGTTAAAGCCGGAATACAATCTGAGCAAGGAACCAATCCGTATTGATCTTCTTATTATAAAAGAAGAAAGTAACAGACGAATTAAGAATGAAATTGGCCACACCATGAGAACCTATAATGTGATCGAGTATAAGAGCCCGGAAGATGCACTGACTATTGATGATTTTTATAAGACAGTTGGATATGCATGTCTGTACAAAGGTTATGGAGAACGTGTAGATGCAGTTCCAATCAATGAACTGACAATATCTATTTTCAGGGAAGCCCGGCCGGAGAAAATGTTTTTGACATTGCAGAGGTATGGACATAAAATAGAAGAAAGATATCTGGGCATTTATTATGTGACAGAACATTTACCGTTTCCAGCGCAGATTATTGTGACACAGGAATTAGAGCCGGGAGAGCACCGGAGTTTGAGAATTTTGTCAAATCATGCTAAAAAAGAAGATGTGGAAGAATTCCTGAGGAAAGCAGAAAGAATGAATACATCGCGTGACCGGCAGAATGTAGAAGCAGTTTTACAGGTAAGTGTCAGGGCAAATGATGAGTTGTATCGTGAAATAAGGAGGGATGCGAATATGTGTGATGCGTTGAGAGAATTGATGAAGGATGATCTGGAAGATGCCAGAAAACTGGGAGAATCGGAAGGGGAAGTACGTGGAGAAGCAAGAGGTAAAGCCATGGGAGAAGTTGTAGGAGAAGCAAAAATTATTCTTAAAATGAACCGTAGTGGAATGTCCCCGGAAAACATTGCATCCATCACAGGTAAGAATTTGGATGAGATCCGTGCAATACTGGAAGGAAGAGTTCCGGTGGCACTATAAAAAGCGGTTAAAAAATAAAAAATTAAAATTGGGACTAAAGTATTTCAGTCCTTGTCCGATATATATAGCAAGTAAGCAAGGAGAACCCGTTGCTTACCCACACAAGACAAACCTCTGACCGGAGCGTACGGCCGTAAAGAGAAAAATCTTGCAATTAAATATCATATCAATTACAGCATGGAAGCTGTAACTTAATTCAAGGAGGAAATAATTATGGGCATGGTAGTACAGCATAATATGCAGGCGATGAATGCAAATCGTCAGTTAAGTGTTACAACAAGCGCACAGTCAAAGTCAACAGAGAAGTTATCATCAGGTTACAGAATCAATCGCGCAGGCGATGATGCTGCAGGATTAAAGATTTCTGAGAAGATGAGAAGCCAGATCCGTGGTCTTGACAAGGCTTCTTCAAACGCACAGGATGGTATCTCTCTTATCCAGACAGCTGAAGGCGCATTAAATGAGACACATTCTATCTTACAGCGTATGAATGAGTTGGCTGTTCAGGGTGCAAACGATACAAACCAGTCTATCGACCGTGATGCCATCAATCAGGAGTTATCAGCACTGACAGAGGAAATCGATCGTATTTCTGAAACTACACAGTTCAACAAGCAGAGCCTGTTAGATGGATCCTTTACAGGAAAGAATCTTCAGGTTGGAGCTAATCAGGGGCAGAAGATTACGCTTAACATTGCAGCAATGAATGCAAAGGCAATCGGACTTAGTAAAGTTAAGGTTGGAGCTACATCTGGATATCTTGCAACAAATGATACTACTGCAAAGGGTAAGTTTACAGTAGGTGATGGTTCAGCAAAAATTAGAGTAAGTGTTCATGCTCTTGCGTCTAAGAAGGCTGATGTAACAGCGTTGACATCTAATGGACAGACTTATTACAAGACTGCTAATGGCACAAAGGTTACACAGTCTGGAACCGTTAGAGCATGTGTAGGTGCAAAAGCATCCATGGCAACTCAGATCTTTGTAGTTGCATCCAAAAAGGCAACATCTGTTGTAGGACCAAACGTAAGTGATTATCAGCAGGCACAGGGTACTATTGAAATGGTTCAGAATGCTATTAACAATGTATCCAGCCAGAGATCTGCACTTGGTGCTTTACAGAACAGATTAGAGCATACGGTTGCTAACTTGGATAATGTATCAGAGAATACATCTTCTGCTGAGTCTCGTATCCGCGATACAGATATGGCTAAAGAGATGGTTAACTACAGCAAGAACAATATTCTTGCTCAGGCAGGACAGTCTATGCTTGCTCAGGCTAACCAGTCTAATCAGGGAGTTTTATCTTTATTACAGTAATAACCTGGAATTTGAAAAAGAGTTGGCACTCGCCAACTCTTTTTTCGTAGTATAGAAATGATAAGCGATAAACATAGGGAAAAGTATGAACGATTTTGAAAAAAAACTGAAATTTCATATGGAATGCATAGTTGAAATTACAGATAAAATAGACAATAGACAGGAATATATGGAAGAATTAAAAAAATATCTCCCATACATGAATCAGGTTATTCCGGAAATCTTAAAAAAATCAGAAGATCCACAGATTGAATTCGAATTGAATGATGAATTTGTATTACAGGTATTGCAGGATATTTTGTATGGCATAGAAAATGAAGATTCCGTATTTTTGCAGGATGTACTACAGAATGGATTGATGGAAATTTACAAATATACTTTAAGTGAGTTGGAGGATGGGAATATTTATGAATAAAGCAATTTATGAAAAAAATATGGAAATGCTGGGGAATAAATATCCTGTCTGGCAGGCGATTTTAAAGACAGTAAATAGAAAAAAAAGAAATTTTCATGTGATTTCAGAACAGAGTCTGATGGGAGAAACTATTTTAAAGGTTGTGGATCATGGAAAGACCAGGTATCTGAATGGAAAATACGCTCCATCTACAGTTATAGATAGATGGTTTGAAAAACAGGGAAAAATTGAGGAATATGCTCCAATTGTTATTGTTGGAATTTCAAACGGCGAACATATACGAAGAATTATGGAAAGTGTGCCAAAAACCTGTACGATTTTAGTATATGAGCCTTCATTTGAGGTGTTTCGCAGAGCAATGGAGGAAGTGGATTTATCATTCTTATTTCAAATGAATATTCCTGTAGGCATTGTGGTGCAGGGAATAAATGACTATGAAATTCAAACTTATTTCCATATGTTTATTTCGTTAGATAATATTACTTTTTTAAAATATTATATAAATGGAAATTATGAAGAGTTATTTCCGGAAGAAGTGACAAAATTTATTACAGATTTGCGGGTTTATATGAAAGACATTGAAGTGGGATGGAATACAACCGTCCGATATACGGATATCAATGCCAAAAATGTGTTTCATAATTTACATTATTTGGCGGAGGGATATAACGCAAAAGATTTATGGGGAATATTGCCGGAAGATGTACCGGTGATTGTGGTGTCTGCAGGTCCGTCGTTAAATAAAAATATACAAGATTTAAAAAAAGCTGTTGGAAAAGCCTGCATTATTGCAACAGATACTGCTATGAAGCCGTTATTAAATGCGGGGATAATCCCAGATCTATTTGTGATTGTCGATGGCCTGAAACCAGCAGTATTATTTGAACATAAAGATATTTCTAAGACGCCAATGCTTACAATGACAGGAGTGTCAATTCCATCTATGAAATTGCATAAGGGGAAAAAATTCTTTTATTACAATGGAGAGGGATTTGAAAGTGAAATTCTTTTTGAATTGAGCCGTAAAATGGGGCGGGATCGTACTTTGCCCAATATACCAACAGGAGGATCTGTTGCTACTACGGCATATTCATTTGGAATTCAAATGGGGGCTAAAACAGTGATCCTAGTTGGACAGGATCTGGCAATGACTGGAAATAAAACCCATGCAGATGGTACCTTTCAGGATAAAATGCAGGAGATTGATACAGATAGTGGAGAATATTTTGAAGTTGATGCAATTGATGGGGGAAAAGTATTATCAAGAGCTGATTTTAAATTGTATTTGGACTGGTTTGAAAAATATATCAAGGAGTGGACAGCAATTACAACAGTAGATGCGACAGAGGGTGGCGCATTAATTCATGGTAGCAAGATTATGACTTTGAAAAAGGCCATTCAAAAATATTGCAAAAGAGATTTTAATGTAAAATGGCATATTAACCGGGTAAAAAAATTATTTCCGGATGAATATCAGGAGATACCATTGGAATATTTTGAAAATGCAGATAAAAAATTGGAAGATGTAAGAAAGAAAGCATTAGAGGGCATTAAATATTATGAAAAACTTGAAAGTATTTCCAAGAAAAATGGATTTTCTCAAAAAGAGTTTCAAAAAATATTAAAGAAAATAAAAAAAATAAACAACTATATGGAAAAGGATTATATGGCGGAAACCGTAAATGATAGTATCAAAGGAATGGAATTAGCACTTCGTCCTCAGATTTATCAACTGCAGGATGACAGACAGACAGAAATGGAAGACATTGCAAAACAGGGAAAAGTTATGTTGTATGGAATTGCAGTGGCAGTAGAAGAAATAAAAGGGATTGCAGACGATACGGTTGTACAATATGCCAAAGACATGAAACTTAAGAAAAAGACATTATAAATATAGAGCAGAAGGAATTTATATGGAATTTAAAGAACAGGATTTGTTAGCATATGCATGTGATAAATTCGAACAAAATAAATACGACGAGGCATTGGAAACATTTGTACTACTTTATACAAGAGGGTATGAAAAAGAATGGATACGACAAAATATTTATCAGTGTTATGTAAACTGTAATGATGAGGAATTTAGACAAACATTTGAATCTAACATAAATGGAACAAAAATAAAATATGAGGACTGTAGTTTAGATTTTGTACCATATCAAGAAGGAAAGTACTACATCTTTGATAAAAAAGAAGAACAATTTGTGGGAGTTTTTTCTACAGATGAATTGATAGCTGCAACTTCGGATACTTTGTTGCAGAAAATGGAATTTTCTGCAGTTACTTTAGGGATTGAATGGGATTGGAGAAGCATTTTTTCAATTCTCACACAGGCAAATGTACGTAAAATATACATGGTCTGTGAGGACTTAAAAAGAGGAGCATCATTTTTTAAAATTCCTGAGCTGAGAGAGTATTTAAAAAATATTTGGTTATTTGAGAATGTTGAGAATATGCAAAGATTTTTTCATGAAAACACATCTCAGTATTTGCCGGGGATATGGTATGGTGACGTTGAAAAGAAAGCAAAATTTGAACAGATGATACAGCAGGAACATCAGTATCGCTTAACACCGCAGGGAAGAAATGCAGATAATGTTTTATTAACAATTGCCATTCCGTCTTATCATAGAGGGCATTTATTAAAACAACGCATTGAAAATTTGCAAAACCTTCCATATGATGCGGAAATAGAGTTTGTTGTTTCAAAGAACGGAACTGATGTATATCAGAAGGAATATGATGAAGTAAGCCAGATAAAGGATTCCCGGTTGATATATTTTGACCATAAAAAGGATTTAAAATATGAGGTGAATTGGCATTATGCCGTTGAAATGTCACATGGGAAATATGTATTATTAGTATCTGATGAAGATGATATTGTATTGGATAAAGTAGAACATTATTTTGCATTATTTAGGGATTTTTCCGATATCTCATTACTTAGGGCAAAAACAAAAACGATGGGGTGTTTGACAACGCAAAGAGTATATGGGGAAAAAGGATTTGAGGCTTTTAAAAATTGCTTTTTAAAACAAAATTATATATCGGGATTAATTTTTAGAAGAAAAGATTTTTTAGAAAGTGATTTGTTAAAATTAGAAAAATATTCAGATAATGTATTTTATCAGACATATCCACATGAATGGTGGTGCGCGGAAATGAATAAAAAGGGCGCTTATCTTGAAGAACCGGTTGTGTTAATTGAAGAGAAAACATCTATGGCGAAAGAAGAGTGGGGATATGATAAAGAGGTTGATGAAAATACCATAATTCCCTCCTATGCAACATATGAAGCAAGATTAGAACAGGCAAAAGGAGAAGTAGAATTTTTACATATAATGATAAAAGATGATGCAGATATGTTGGAGTACGGGATGGATGCTATTATAAGAAAAGCAAATTGGTTGCTTGGAATAGCAAGAATGAGAAAGTATGATATAGAACATTATGAAATGCGATTGAGAGAATATGTCGAGATTTGCATGAAAGCAATTATGGATCTACAGTTGGATGGTGAAAGAACGAAACGACTGTTGGAATGTTTACAAACAAGCTATATTGATTTATTGAAAGAGCATTCTGATTTGATTGAAAATGAAAAAATGAATGTATGATTATAGAGGAAAGCAAATGATAAAAGTATCAGATTATGTAATTCAATATTTGGAAAGTCTGGGAGTACTTCATATGTTCATGCTTCCAGGAGGCGGTGCCATGCATTTAAATGACTCCCTTGGAAACAGCAAAAAAATTCAATATGTGGTATGCCTTCATGAACAGGCCTGTTCCATAGCAGCAGAAGCATATGCGAGAGTGACAAATAAACCGGGGCTGCTTATGGTGACAACCGGACCAGGAGGCACAAATGCTCTGACCGGTGTAACCGCAGCATACATCGAATCAACTCCTATGATTGTATTGTCCGGACAGGTTAAACGTGCGGATATGGTGAATGGACAGGGAATTCGTCAGCAGGGCATGCAGGAAGTAGATATCATTTCTATGGTAAAACCGGTGACGAAATATGCAGCGCTTGTAACGGAACCACAGGATATTAAGTATCATTTGGATCGTGCGTTGTATGAAGCCATACATGGAAGAAAGGGTCCGGTCTGGTTGGATATTCCGTTGGATGTACAGGCATCCTTGATAGAGGAAACAACCTTAAGGGGCTGGAAACCAGCAGAAGTTTCAGAACAAGAAAAAAATGAAAAGAGAAAACGGCTGGAACAACAGGTAATGGAGACAATCGCACAATTGAATCAGGCACGACGTCCTGTTTTGCTGGCGGGAAATGGCATCCGTCTTTCGGAAGGACGGGACGAATTTGAAAAACTGGTAGAGACTCTGCAGATTCCGGTTCTTACAACATGGAATGGAATTGATTTGATAGAAGAAGAACATCCGCTGTTTTTCGGAAGACCTGGTGGAATGGGACAGCGGTATGCAAATTTTGTACAGCAGAATTCCGATTTCTTTTTATCCATTGGTGCGCGGATGAATTTATTGCAGACCGGTTACAATTTTGATGGATTTGCGAGAGCTGCTTATAAAGTGATGGTAGATATTGATGAAAATGAGTTACATAAAATCAATGTCAGACCGCAGCTTGCAATCGAGGCGGACGCAAAAGAATTCATGCAGCTTTTGCTGGAACATAAAGATGAGATTCAGAAAAAAGATTATACGCCGTGGATCAACTATGCAAAAGAGATGAAAGCGAAGTATCCAATTGTCACAGAGGAAGCAAGAACACAAAAAGAGTTGGTTAATACATATGCACTGCTGGATGAGATCACAGAGCAGATGAGCGCAGATGACATCTATGTATCCGGAAGTTCCGGAACATGTATCGATGTCTCAATGCAGACCTTCCGTGTGAAAAAGGGACAGAGAGTCTTCTGTACAAAGGGCTTAGCATCGATGGGCTTCGGTGTTCCGGCAACGATCGGTGCATGTCTTGCAGGCGGCAGAAGAAGAACGGTATGTGTCAACGGAGATGGTGGTTTTCAGATGAATATTCAGGAACTGGAAACAATACATCGATTGAATCTTCCAATCAAGATTTTTGTGTTGAACAATCAGGGATATGCGCAGATTCACGCAACACAGAAAAATATTTTTCAGGGACATTATGTGGCCTGTGATGCGGATTCCCATCTGACGCTTTCACCGATATCGGCTGTGGCAGGGGCGTATGGATTAAAAACGCTACAGATTCATTCGAATGAAGAACTGCAGGAACGTGTAAAGGAAACACTGGATTATGATGGACCAGTGATTTGCGAAGTGATGGTTCCAATTGATCTGAGTGCTTTTCCAAAACAGGTGTCCTATAAGCGGTCGGATGGACAGATGGAATCACTTCCACTGGAATATATGAATCCTCCTTTGGAGCAGGAAGAGTTTGAACAGGATATGTTGATTCCGTTATATGAGATGAAGTAGAATGGCGTGTCTATGGGTAGATGTCAGTGAATTACAGATAAATGAGAGAAAGTAAGAGGGTGTCAGATTTTGAATGCAAAGCAAAGATTTATAAAACAATGTAAGGAAAAATTCTATGAATGTTATAAGGAATTAGATGGCAAAGATGTGGTGCTGTTTGCGGCTGGTGGAAGAGCACATATGATGGTACTGGCATTCAAAGAAATGGGTATAAAGGCAAATATCCGGGCAATTTTGGATAACCATTGCAAAGAAGAAAGGTATATTGAAAAAATACCGGTATATAATGCAAAACGAATTGGAGATTTCTCGGATAGCATATTTATAGTTTGTAGTGATACATACAGACAGAGCATCAGCCAGCAAGTTAAAGCTAGCGGAGGTACACTGTTTGATATTCCGGATTGGGAAGGAATGGTGGAACAGATGCTCACGCTACATGAATATAAAACGAAGGTAGAACATAACATCATTGGAGATATATATGAGTGGATTGGAACAGAATATGCGGAGAACAGAGTCCGTGCAGTAGAAGAAAAGCTTTCAGATGAAAAGTCATGTGAAGTTTTTCGAAGACGAATGGAATTTCTGCGAAATGGAGATTTGTATGATTTTATGAAGATTCCGGTTGACCATGATGCATATTTTGACGTAGATGAGATGCATTATACACAGGACGAAGTATTTGTTGACTGTGGAGCTTATATAGGCGACAGTATTGACGGTTATCGAAAACATGTAGGTCGATATCGGAAAATATATGCACTTGAACCAGATGTAGAAAATTGCAAAAAAATTCAGGAGTATGTAGAAAATCAGAAATTACAAAATATTCAACTGATAAATGCAGCAGTAGGAAAGGAAAATAGAACAGTATCCTTTGATCAGCAAGGTACAGCGGGTTCTTCTGTTAAGGGGCAAGGAAATAATTCTGTAAATATGGTTCGTCTGGATGATGTTATAGCAGAACCTGTCACTTTTTTGAAAATGGATATTGAGGGATTTGAATTGGATGCATTAATGGGTGCAAAAGGATTGATAGAGACATACAAACCGAAATTAGCTATTTGTGTATATCATAAATGTGAAGATCCGGTAAGTATTGTTGAGTATTTAGCACAACTGGTACCAGAATATCAGTTTTATATGCGCCATTATACATATAGTCAGCATGAAACAGTATTGTATGCAGTATAGGATAGAATAAAGATGGAACGTAAAGGAAATGAAATCAAAAAAGTTGTCATGACTGGTGGCAGTGGCCCGATCGGGCTTGCCCTGATCCAGAAATTATTAGAGGAACATGTGGAAGTTTTTTTATTTCAGAGAGAACATTCTTTTCGATCCGCATTTGTACCGGAGCATGAGCATCTACATATCGAGCACTACACACTGGAACAGTTGAAGGACTATGAACCGGAAGAAAATGATTATGATGTATTCTTTCATCTGGGCTGGGCAAATACAGGAAAAACTGTTCGTAATAATATCACGGAACAGAGTAAAAATGTCCGGTATTCAAGTTATGCAGTAGAGACAGCACATAAATTCGGATGTCACACATTTATTGGAGTAGGAAGTCAGGCAGAATATGGACGAAAAAAGGAGCCACTTGCCGGGGATATGCTCTGTGAACCGGAAAGTGCTTATGGGATAATGAAGCTATGTTCCTGTTATACCACGAGGATGTTATGTGATAAGTATGGCATGAGGCATATTTGGCCGCGCGTGTTAAGTGGATATGGAAAGTACGATAATGATGGATCCGTTTTGATCGCAAACATTGTCAATAGTCTTCATCATCGTCCTTTGGAATTTTCAAAAGGGGAACAGATATGGGACTTTGTGTATATGGATGATATTGCAAATGCATTATATCTGATTGCGAAAAAGGGAAAGAATCATGCAATTTATCCAATTGGCAGCGGAAAAGCAAGACCTTTAAAAGAATACATTAAAATTATGTGTGATCAATTGGGGGAGGATGTAGAAAAAGGACTCGGGAAAATACCATATAGTCCAGATCAGATCATGTATTTGGAAGCGGATAGCAGGGAGTTGATAGCAGATACTGGATGGAAACCACAAGTAGAATTTGAGGAAGGCATTCGACGTGTGATTGATTTCCATAAGATGTGGGATGTTTATCAGTAGATGTAGAGAAAATGTATTTAGTATAGTGGAGCAGATTATGAGAGATGAAATAGCATTGATAAGTGAACCATATGGTTATGATAAAAGGCAAAAACAGGAATTACTTACCTCAAGGCTGAAGTATTTAACCAATTTTCATATGGAACATTGTGTAGAATATAAAAAAATAATGGATGCAATTAATTATCAAGAAGATGAGGTGAATTCTTACGAGGATCTGCCGTTTCTTCCTGTCCGTATTTTTAAAGAGAGAGTACTTAAGAGTGTTCCTGATGAGGAAGTTATAAAAACAATGACATCATCAGGAACAACAGGGCAGGCTGTTTCGAAAATATATCTCGATAAAACTACAGCAGCATATCAGCAGAAAACATTGGTAAAGATTGTATCGGAGTTTACAGGGACTTCACGTATGCCAATGATTATTATTGATTGTCCTTCTGTTATAAAAAATCGTAAGATGTTTTCTGCTCGCGGGGCAGGAATTCTAGGATTTTCTATTTTTGGCTCAAAAAAAATGTATGCTTTAGATGATGATATGAATCTGAATTTGACGGAGCTAAAAGCGTTTATAGAAAGATATAAGAATAGAAAAATTTTGTTGTTCGGATTTACGTTTATGATTTGGCAGCATTTTTATAAGGAATTAGTAAAGTTAAAAGAAGAAAAGGGAGAGCAACTCGATCTGTCAAATGCAATATTAATTCATGGTGGTGGATGGAAAAAAATGGAATCAGAAGCAGTGTCATCAGAGGAATTTAGAGATCGGATGACATCCGTTTGCGGACTTTCAGATATCCATGATTATTATGGAATGGTGGAACAGACCGGATGCATTTATATGCAATGCGAGTGCGGACATTTGCATGCAAGTATATTTTCGGATGTGATTATACGAAATCCGAAAGATTTTTCGGTGTGTCCGGATGGACAAAAAGGGATCATACAAGTTGTGTCCGCAATACCAGAATCTTATCCGGGGCATTCTTTATTAACGGAAGATGAGGGAGTGATCATTGGTGAAGATGATTGTCCTTGCGGAAGAAAAGGAAAATACTTTAAGGTGTTTGGAAGATTAAAAAATGCAGAGATTCGAGGCTGTAGTGATACGTATGCTGTTGATCATAGTATAAAGCATCAGACCTTGGATAACAGAGAGAGAGTACTGGCATATGGGAAGATGTCTTATCTGGTAGGGGATATTAAGATAGTACAAAATATGTCAGAGATAACGCCAATGTGCCCTTTTTCGCAGGAGGTTCTTGCATTTTTGGAAGATTTGTCAAAAGATTTTATGACAAATAAAGAGAGCCGTTTGTATCCGGATATTATAACGTTAGGGTTTTGGCTACGAAAGTCATCACTTCATGGATTAAAGAAAAAATATCTGATAGAAGATAGTGGTATATTTCGAATTGGCCGGGGGGTAGCATTTCATATCGCCCCTTCAAATGTGCCGGTAAACTTTGCATATTCGTTATTTACAGGATTATTAACAGGAAATGCAAATATTGTCCGTGTGCCATCAAAAGATTTTCCACAAGTGAGACTTGTCTCAGAGTTGATTGAAAAAAAGCTATGTAAATATAAAGAATTACGACCATATATCGCGCTCGTAAAATATGAGAGAGATCAGGAGGTAAATGAGCTTTTGTCTTCGCTTTGTGATGTGCGGGTTATTTGGGGAGGGGATGCAACCATAAAAGAAATTCGTAGGGCTGCTCTTTTACCACGTGCAACAGAGATCACATTTGCTGACAGATATTCTTTGGCGGTGATTGATGCGGATTACTATTTGGAATATGGTGAGTATGAAAGAGTGGCACAGGATTTTTACAATGATACCTATTTGTCAGATCAAAATGCTTGTACAAGTCCGAGGGTGATAATATGGTATGGAAATAATAAGGAGAAAGCAAAAGAAAAATTCTGGGACGAATTAGAAACCTTGGTTGAAAAAAAGTATCATATGCAGGCGGTTCAAGGGGTGGAAAAACTTGTAACAATATGCAAGGTGGCATCTGCGGATGAAGAAGAAAAAATTGGAAATGTACATGTATATTCTCACACTGATAATCGACTGATAAGGATTAAAATAGACAAGCTCACACCAAATATTATGGAATACCGTGGAAATAGTGGGTATTTTTATGAATATGACAGTGAAAATCTTATGGATCTAAGAGAATTCTGTAACGATTCACACTGTCAGACGTTAGGGTATATTGGGAAAAATAAAATGCTGGATTCACTATTAAAAGGTGGCTTGAAGGGGATTGACAGAGTCGTGTCGGTTGGACATACCATGGATTTTGATTTTGTATGGGATGGCTATCATTTGGTAGATAGTATGACAAGAACTATTGCGATCAGATAAGGAGTGCTTATGTGGGATTTACAAAAATTTGAAAAACATATTGCAATTATTGATGATAAGGGAACACAGGTTACCTATGGGGATCTGATAAATACGCAGGAACAAATTGCAGAAAAAATGCAAAAGCGTGCTCTGGTAGTGTCATTGTGTCAAAATAGTGTGGGATCTGTGGTGGGATATATTGCTTTTATGAATAGCCGTATGGTACCTATGTTATTGAATGCACAATTGGAAAGCGCGTTATTGAAAAATATATTGTCTATTTATCTGCCATCTTATTTGTGGGTGCCATCAGATATGATAACAGAAGATTTGTTTTCAGATATGGATGTTGTATATTTAAAATATGATTATGCGTTGTTAAGGACTGCATATGAAAAAGAATATCCAGTTTATGAGGAGCTTGGACTGCTTTTGACCACATCTGGATCTACAGGAAGTCCGAAGTTTGTGCGGCAAAGTTATGACAATATTATGTCAAATGCACAGTCTATTGTGTCATATTTGGAATTAGATGAAACGGAACGCCCGATTACGACATTGCCAATGAACTATACATATGGTTTATCGATTATAAACAGCCATTTACTGGTAGGAGCTACACTTCTTGTGACAGATAAATCTTTAATGCAGAAAGAGTTTTGGGAGTTCTTTGAAAAACAACAGGCAACTTCATTTGGAGGAGTGCCATATACCTATGAGATTTTAGATAAACTTCGATTTACCCGAATGGAACTTTCGTCACTTCGGACAATGACGCAGGCTGGAGGAAAGCTTACAACGGAGTTGCATGCGAAATTTGCAGAATATGCAGCACAGAATGGCAAGAAATTTGTTGTTATGTACGGACAATGTGAAGCAACTGCGCGTATGGGATATTTGCCAGCAAACATGGCAGTAGAAAAATGTGGTTCGATGGGAATTGCAATTCCGGGAGGTAAATTTACATTGATAGATGTAGATGGAAAGCCTGTTCAAGAAGTAGGAAAAACGGGGGAACTGGTGTATGAGGGGCCAAATGTGACACTTGGATACGCAGAATGCGGGGATGATTTACGGCTGGGAGATGAGCACGGAAGAATTTTGTATACTGGCGATATGGCACAATATGACAAAGATGGTTATTTTTATATTGTAGGTAGAAAAAAAAGGTTCTTAAAAATATATGGTAACCGTGTAAATTTGGACGAGGTGGATAGATTAATTAAAGGTGCATTTGACGGGATAGATTGTGCATCAGCAGGTGTAGATGATCACTTGTATATTTTTATTACAGAGGAAAGTAAGGCGAAGGACGTAAAAAACTTTGTAGTACAAAAGACTGGACTTAATCAGGCTGCATATCAAATGGTTGTAATTGATCAGATACCGAAAAATGATGCAGGAAAAACATTATACAGAGAATTAGAGAAATATTATAAAGAACTGTAGACAGGGGTAAGGAGAATGGAGTTGAAGAAGAAAGAACAGAGTATTTTTGTGACAAGGACATCTATGCCACCATATGAAGAATATGTTGAGATGATTAAACCATTGTGGGACACACACTGGCTGACAAATATGGGACAATATCATCAGAAACTGGAAAATGAACTAAGAGAATATTTACAGGTAGAACAGTTGTCATTATTGGTAAATGGGCATATGTCATTGGAAATGGCGATTCAGGCAATGGAATTTCCAGAAGGTAGCGAAGTTATTACAACGCCATTTACATTTGTTTCTACGACGCATGCAATTGTAAGAAATAGATTAAAACCGGTTTTCTGTGATATAAAACCGGATGATTTTACGATTGATGAAACAAAAATAGAGAATTTGATTACAGAAAAAACGGTGGCAATTGTACCTGTACATGTATATGGGAATATATGTAATGTGGAGGCAATTGAACAAATTGCAAAAAAACATGGATTACGAGTTATTTATGATGCTGCCCATGCTTTTGGAGAGACTTACAAGGAATATGGAATTGGGTGTTTCGGGGATGCTTCGATTTTTAGCTTTCATGCAACAAAAGTCTACAATACAATTGAGGGGGGAGCCGTTGCATCGAAAAGTAGAAAGTTGTATGAGAAACTATATAATCTAAAAAATTTTGGGATAAAAAGTGAAAATGAGATTATTGATATTGGAGCAAATGCAAAGATGAATGAATTTGCTGCAATTATGGGACTGTGTAATTTAAAGTATGTTGCAAAAAATATTCAGATCAGAAAGAAAAAAGTCCAATTATATAATGAACAATTAGCTGGGATATCTTGTTTAAGAACACCACGGTTTGACAATTCGGAAGTAAAATATAATTATGCATATTATCCGGTTATATTTTCTACAGAGAAGCAAAGAGATGAGGTTTATGACACATTAAAAAAGAAAAATATTTACAGCAGGAAGTACTTTTATCCGTTAACTTCAGATGCAATTTGTTTTGGAAATGAATATAAAGCAGATTCTTTGGATGTCGCAAGAGATATATCGTCAAGGGTTTTGGTATTGCCGTTATATCCGGAGATTACAGATGAGACGATTGTAACTATTGCGCGGGTAATAAATGAATTGTATAATATATAAATACATATTCATTTGAACTTAATGTATGAAAGGGTTCATAGTTTATTAATAATTGTCGATAAACTATATGAAGTATATACTGACATGGAGTGTCAGCGAAAATCATCATGGAGGATAGGACAACTTAAAGACGGAAGCATTTAAAGTGGTCCTCAAAAAGTTTATATATTACAAATGATGACGCTGACATACACATATGTATATGTCAGCTTTTATAATGTGAAAAATGAAATTAAGAAATAGGACTGGAAATAGATGATGGAAAAAGAAGTATCGGTTTTTGTGCCGGTATATAATCATAGAAATTATATTAAACAGACTTTGGATAGTATTCTCATACAGAAAGTGACATTTCCATATGAAATAGTTATTCATGATGATGCTTCGACTGATGGAACAACTGAAATTATAAAGGAATATGAATCACGTTATCCGGATATTATTCGTTGTAAGTATCAGATGGAAAATCAACGTAGTCAAGGATATATGTCTGCAACATGGGATTGCCATTTTAATATGTGTACGGGGAAATACTGTGCGATGTTAGAAGGGGATGATTATTGGTCTGACCCATATAAATTACAACGGCAGTATGATTATATGGAAGCGCATCCAGAGTGCTCTTTATATATGCATAATGCATGGCGATTGGATGTGTTGACAGGAAAAAAGGAATTGTTGAATACTTTTCCAAAAAGTGGATGTTATTCACAGCGGGAACAGGTATTATGTGGTCTTGGTTCTAAATTTCCAGCAACATGTTCATTCTTTTTTGTAATGGATCTTTTACGTACAGATTTTCCAGAGTATGTGATTGATACGGGAGTGGGGGATTACCCGATTCGGCAGATATTGGCAAAAAAAGGGACTGTATATTATGACGAACGACCGATGTCCGTATATCGTTATATGACACAAGGATCATTCATGAAGAGTATTCGTGATAATTTGGATAAGTATGTTGATTATATTGTAAAAATGTGTGTGTTTTACCGTCGTTTTAGTGGATATTTGAATCATAAATTTGATGATATTTATTCGATGAAAATTGATTCTGATATTTTGGGGATGGCGTCAGCAACATACGATTGTAGAGAGACTGTAGGTCCTGTATGGTTACAAAATAAATTGGACACATTTTATCATATGTTATCGGGGGAACAATGGGTGGATTATTTAAAAAAATTATTGGATCAAGGTGAATCCGTGTGGATTTATGGTACAAGTACATTAGCGGCAATTTGCAAACGGAGTTTGGAACAGGCTGGTTTACAGGTTAAGGGGTTTGTGGTTTCTGATGGATATAGTAAAATGGATATTTTTGAGAATTGTGTAGTAAAGTACATCAGTGAGACAAAGGGAAACAATGATTTTTATGTAGTTGCAGCACAACCGATTAATCAGGAAAGTATAGAACGTGTGCTTCTTGCAAATGGAGAAGCAAGATATTATTTTCCATACCGGATCAATGAAGAGGAATGAAAAATGGTTTTGGGAATCTATGGAGCGCATGGCTTGGCGCAGGAAGTTAATATCATTGCAAAAAAAATAAATGGTGTGGACAGGCGTTGGACAGAGATGGTATATATTGATGATGTGAATGACATATCTGATGTTCGGGGAACGCGTGTATATAAGTTTGAAGGACTTTTGCAGACATATGCCAGGGATGAACTGGAAATTGTTATTGCGGTTGGAGAGCCGGCTATCAGGGCAAAAATGTATCAAAAAGTAAAAGAAAAGGGAATAAAATTGGTTTCATTGATTCATCCGGGAATCTATTTGGATGAATCCACTTCGATTGGGGAAGGGGTTGTGATCTGTGAGGGAACAACAATTACCAGCAATGTAACGATTGGTGATAATACATATATTCAGGCACATGCAGTAATTGGTCATGATATACGCATTGGAAAACATTCTGTAATTGGCTCGAATTGCCAGATTGGTGGTGCAGATATTATAGGTGATAGAGTATTTATGGGCTTTTTGGCTGGAACAACCGATCATATTCAGATTGGAAACGATGTAATCATATCTGCGGGAGCAATTGTTTTTAAGGATTTGCCGGATGAAGCGGTTGCAGTTGGAAACCCAGCAAGAATTATGAAAAAAAATGATCAAAAAAGAGTTTTTAAATAAAGTATTAGGAAAGAGAGGCGATCACCCAGTGGAAAAAGAAGTATTAAAATTTGATACGATGGGGATTCAGGAGTGTCAGAGGAATAGATATCCATTACTGTTTATAGACAGAGTGGAAGAGGCTGTTCCTATGGAACATGCACATGCCATCAAAAATTTTTCATATAATGAATGGTTTTTTCCAGCGCATTTTGATGATGAACCAAATGTACCGGGATTTGTTCAGGTGGAAGCATTGGCTCAAACCTTTCTCATGACATTCCTTTGTGTGAAAGAATATCGTGGAATGAAAACAGCATTTGTGAATATTGATAAGACAAAGTTTAAAAGGAAAATTATACCGGGAGACCGGCTGGATATTTATGCAACATTGGATTCCTTCAATAGAGGAGTTGCAAAGGGGCATGTAGAAAGTTTTGTAGATGGAGAAGCTGCATGTTCAGCAAATCTGGTTGTTGCGATTCCAGATGTATTAAACAGATATAAACCAAGATAAAGGGCTGTAAAGATGACAAATAGAGAATTAGAAGTATTGGCTTTATCAATACGAAAACGTATCATAAAAATGGCATATGAGTGTAATAGTAATGTTCACCTGGGCGGAGCGTTATCTATGGTGGATATACTTGCTGTTTTATATGGAGATGTTTTGCGTAATGTAGGTGGTTCTTACGAGGAACGCGATAAATTTATTCTAAGCAAGGGGCATGGTGCATTGGCATTATTTGCAACATTAGGGGAAAAGGGGATGATTTCAGAAGAACGCCTGCATACTTATCTTGCAGATGGCAGTAATTTATGTGCTCATCCGGTAATGGAGCCGGAAATAGGGATTGAGTCTTCAAACGGAAGTCTGGGACAGGGAATTTCCATGGCAGTCGGTATGGCACTTTCTTCAAAGCGCAAGAATAGAAAAGATCAGATTTATACAATTATTGGAAATGGAGAAAGTGACGAGGGGCTGGTGTGGGAAGCGATTGCATCAGCATCACAATTTCAGTTAGATAATTTAACGGTGATTATAGATGATAATAAGTTCCAAAATGATGGGGCCAGTGAGCTGATTTTATATTATCCAAATTACAGGGAACGTTTTGCAGCATTTGGATTTGACGTTATAGAGATAAATGGAAATCAGATTCCAGAAATTGTAAAAGCACTTCATACTCCACATATTGAGAATAAGCCAAGAGCAATTGTAGCAAATACAATCAAGGGGTGTGGTATTTCTTTTATGGAAAATGATAATAGTTGGCATCATAATCGTTTGACACAAAAGTATTACGAACAGGCAATAAAAGAATTGGAAGAATAAGCATATGGAAATAAAAAAGTCAGAAATTAAAAGATGGGCAATCATGGGACCTAGGGCTACTTTTGGAATGGGAGTTTTAAAATTATATGAAGAAGAACCAGATTTCTTTGTTATGTCGGCAGATCTTGGAAGCTCATCAGGACTTGCAAGATTCTATACAAAGTATCCAGAAGCATTTGTGAATGTGGGAATTGCAGAACAGAATCTGATTGGTGTGGCAGCTGGATTGGCTAAAGATGGAACACCAGTATTTGCTACATCCTTTGCTCCTTTTATTTCTATGAGAGCCAGTGAGCAGATTCGCATGAACATGGGATATATGCATTTAAACATAAAGGCGGTAGGGATTGGGAGCGGACTTGCAATGAATACATTGGGATCTTCACATTTTGGTTTAGAGGATATTTCAGTAATGCGTACAGTACCGGGAATGACGATTCTTTGTCCGTCTGATGGATTGCAGATTGTAAAATCTATTGAAGCAGCCAAGAAGCATAATGGTCCGGTTTATATCCGGTTGACAGGGGGGACTGATATTATATATGAAGAGGATTTCATCTATGAGATTGGCAAATCCATTGTGCTTCAAAAAGGTGAGAAGGTGGCATTGCTTGCAACGGGATCAATTGTTTCACAGACGTTAAAAGCCGCAGAGATTCTCAAAAAATATGGGATTATTTGTACTGTGATTGATATGCATACAGTAAAGCCACTTGATACCGAAATGTTGGAAAAATTAGAAGGGTATGAACTTGTAGTTACAGTGGAGGAACATACGATAATTGGGGGATTAGGAAGCGCAGTGGCAGAATATTATGCATGCAGGGCGCAGCGACCAAGGCAATGTTTGATTGGAATTAATGATTTTTATCCTCATCCGGGGAACTATGAATATCTGTTGGAAGAATGTGGACTGACATCAGAGAAAATTGCAGAAAGAGTAATGAAAGTATATGCTGAAAGATAAAAATATTGTGATCACAGGCAGCAATCGGGGGATTGGTGCTGCTATATTAAGGGAATGTGTACAAAATGGTGCAAATGTATTTGCATGTATGCGCACACGTAGTGAAGGAGAAGAAGACCAGCTTCAAAAGCTGGCAAAAGAATATCAGGTTAGTATTTACCCGATCTACTTTGATCTGAGTGATGAGAAACAGATTAAAGAAGGTGCTTCCCGGATATTAAAATATAAAATGCCAATCTTTGGAATTGTAAATAATGCAGGGATAGTAGGGGCAAAAAATTTGTTTTTAATGACTTCAATGGAGGAAATTCGAAAAACATTTGAAGTGAATTTTTTTGGCCCGGTATTTTTAACACAGCGTCTTTTAAAGAACATGATAAAAAATAAAGGAGGATCAATTGTAAGTATCAGTTCAGCGGCAGCACTTGATGGAGATCCGGCCCAGTTCGAATATGTCTCGAGTAAGGCTGCGATTCTTGGAGCAACCAGAAAGTGGGCGAATGAATTAGGAAGTTATGGAATTCGGGCAAACGCTATAGCGCCAGGTGTTACTAAGACAGATATGATTACTGAAATGAAAACGGAATTACAAGAGGAAACGGTTAGTAATACGGCGATAAAAAGGATGGGAAGGCCGGAAGAAGTGGCAAAACTGGTTGTCTTCTTATTATCGGAACAAAGTAGTTATATGACAGGGCAGACGGTTCGTGTGGATGGCGGCTTACACCCATAAGGAGTATCAATGGAATTAAAAGATAACAAAAGAGTTCTTCAAAAAATGAGAGCATTTGACAGATATATTAGTAAACATGGAAATGTTGGTACGGCACCAAGAGGTATATTACTAAATTATAGCAATGCTTGTAATTTTAAGTGTCAACAGTGTTTTACGCAATCACCAAGTAGACCAGTATGTGGAACACTTTCTTTAGATGATATTAGAAAATTGGCAGATGAAGCAGATGAATTGGGAATGTATGAGGTTTTGATAGAGGGAGGAGAGCCTCTGGTATGTAAAGAGCTGTATGAGATTATTCGTATTTTTGGGGCTGATCGATTTTATATTGAGATGACTTCAAATGGATATCTTCTAACAAAAGATGTAGCACAGCGTCTAAAAGAGGCAGGAATGTCCAGGGTATCAATCAGCTTGGATAGTACAACGGCAGAGGTACATGATAGCTACAGAGGTGTAAAAGGAGCGTATGAGCATGCGATACAGGCACTGGATAATGCCAAAAATGCAGGTATGCAGGCATCTGTTAATTTTTTGGTAGGTCATTATAACATTCATTCTGGAGAGGTAGAAGAAATAGCGGAGTTTTGTCAGGTACATGATTATCATTTTTCTATTGTACCAGCAACGCCGACTGGAAACTGGAAAGGAAAGTTTGATGTTATGCTTACTCCGGAAGATACAGTTTATCTGGAGACATTAAGGACTAGATATAAGCATTTCTGGAGGGATATCTGGCCGCCATTACCAAATAAAAAAGTAAAGGTCAGTGGTTGCATAGCAGTGAATCGCCCTTATATTAATCCATATGGAGATGTATTACCATGTTCATATTTACATATGAAACTTGGAAATATTAAGGAAAAATCGTTAAAAGAAATTATGGAATATGGTTTTTCATATCCGTGTTTTGGAAACCCACATGAATGTTGCTATGCAGGAGAGGATCCGGAATTTATGGAAAAATATTGTATGCATGATATGTCCATATTAGATCCGATTGATATAGAAAAAGTTTTAGAAAATAATAAACAGTAAAGGAGAAAAAAGATGAGCAATTTAGAAAAGTATGTAAACGCATTTGTAGAGGGACTTGGAGTGGATAAGGATGTTGTAAATTCAAAACTGGAATATCAGTCTGTACCGGAGTGGGATTCTGTTGGACATATGGGACTAATTTCAGAGTTAGAAGATGCCTTTGATATTGAGATGGAGACAGATGATATTGTAGATTTTAATTCTTATGATACGGGAATCGAAATCCTGAAAAAATATAACGTGGAGATCTAGTGATTAAGAACTATATGAGGTGAAAACAGATGAAAAAATTAACACCGCCTATCAGAAAAGATCGGAAACCTTTACAGGATTTGCTGCCATTGAAACAACCACTTAGGGTGAACATTGACCCTTGTGATGTGTGTAATTTTAAGTGTGATTTTTGTTTTCAGTGTAAAAATACTGGCTTTAAAGGAAGCGTTATGACTGTGGAAATGTTTGAACGTGCAATTCGGCAGTTAAAGGAATTTGCAGAGCCAATTAATGTAGTACATCTTTACGCATTAGGAGAGCCGTTTATCAACAAAAATATGCCATTGTTTATTCGAAGATTAAAAGAAGAAGGTGTTGCAAAAGAAGTCAAAACGACAACGAATGGAAGTCTGTTATCGCCTACAGTGATAGATGGTATCATTGATGCTGGTTTAGACGAGATTTCTATTTCGCTAAATGGATTGAAAGATGAAGACTTTAGGCGGATTGCGGATGCACATGTGAAATTTGACCAGATGTTAGAAAATCTGAAATATCTATATGAAAAAAGAAAAAATTGTCATGTTCATATTAAAATTATTGGTAATTATTTCAATCAGGAGGAGCAGCAGTTTTTTATAGAAAAAATAGGTGAGTATGCAGATACAATTAATATTGATGGATTGACAAATCATTGGTCTGGTTTGGAAATGACGCAGGGAGGGCGGCAGTATAATACAATGTCACAAACGGATTCGTGTACGATATGTGCGTTATGTTTTTATGAACTTACGATACACAGTAACGGAACGGTAAGCCCTTGTTCGGTAGATTGGCAGATTCAGAATGAAACATTGGGTTCAATTATGAATACAACATTAAAACAGATATGGGATTCGAAGACAAGAAATGATATATTGGTTAGTTTTCTGGAGGGAACCAAGAACCCTTATAAAGCGTGTCGGGAATGTGAGTATCCAAATTCGGGCGCAAGTGTAAATTTAGATCTCTATAGAGAGGAATTGCGAAAAAAGTATGTATGAAGAAGAGATTAAACAGCAAAAACGAACTATTGTAGAAATGGTACATGCAAATAAGATGGAAGCTCATATGTCACCAACTATGGCGATGATGGAAATCTTCAATGTATTGATACGGGATATTATGAATATTGAAAATGGTATTGATGATGATAGAAGTGATAAGTTGGTGTTAAGTAATGGACACACTGCACTTGCACTTTATGCAGTATATGAGTCTTTGGGAATTATTTCAAAAGAAGAATTCTATACCTATAAAAAGAAAGACAGCAGACTGAGTGTGCATCAAGACAGAAATCATACACCGGGTACGATTATTTCTACAGGATCATTAGGACATGGACTACCAGATGCCATTGGTGTTGCTTATGCATGGAAAATTCAAGGAAAGAAGAATCGGATATTTGTTACAGTTGGTGATGGAGAATTAAATGAGGGAAGTATCTGGGAGAGTATGATCTTTGCGGCGAGAATGAAGTTAGATAATATATGCTGTATTATTGATGATAATAAATCTACAGAGTACATGCCCGATATTATGGGAAAATTTCAAGCGTTTGGCTGGGATATTGTAGAAGTGGATGGGCATGATGAAGAGAAGCTCCGCAAAGTATTGTTACAAAAACCCGAGGGAAAACCATATGCGGTCCTGGCAGATACAGTAAAAGGGCATGGTGTGCAGTTGTTTGAGGAAAATCATGCGCTATGGCATGAAAAAGGGATTTCTGATGCAGATTATTCAATTATAATGGAGGAATTACGCTAAGATGAATTCAATGACAGCGGAGTTTTATGCGACAACAGAAAAAGTATTGGAAAAAGATGAACGGACAATTGCAATACTGGGCGTTTCAGGTGTAGGAATTTGTGTAGATTTGTCATCAAAATTCCCAACACGTTTTATTGATGCTGGGATTATGGAGCAGGCAATTATTGGAATGGCATCTGGAATGTCTATAGCAGGGATGATACCTATTGTTTATGGACAATCTACATTTTTTATAGAACGAGCTTATGAACAACTGAAGGTTGATTTTGGATATCAAAAATTAGACGGTAATTTTGTTTTATATGGTGGAAGCACAGAGTTTGGAACATTGGGAGCAACCCATTGTTGCCCAGCAGCTTTAGCCGTTTTGTGTATGATACCTGGAATGGAGATTGTTGTTCCAGGAAGACCAGATGAGTATACGAAGCTTTTTTGGGAGGTATATGCGAATGGGAATCCGACGGTCTATCGAACCTCCAGATTTTGCAATTCTTATAGGGAACCAGTGACATTTGGAAAAGCAAATATAGTAAAAAAAGGAAGTAAGGCAACAGTGTTAGCTGTTGGACCAATGTTGGAATTGGCAATGCAGGCATTGGCAGATGAAGATGTAACTATTCTCTACTATACGACTATCTCACCATTTGATGAACTTACATTGCGGTCAAATCTTGTAAATGACAGATTGCTTGTGATGGAGCCCGCGTATCAGGGGGGGATATTACCACAGATTACAAAGACATTGAGTGGTTGTTTTTTGAAGATGGATTTTATAGGCTATCCACATGAATTTATTATTAATCATGGATATGTGGTTGAAAATGCATCAATGTATGGATTGACAATTGAGGGTGTAAAGGATAAATATAGAAAATTAGTCGGATAGGTGGATATAATGCGTGTAGGTGTAACGGGTGGAACAGGATTTATTGGACAATATTTAATCAGAGATTATGGCGAGGAATATGATTTTATAGTACCAGTTAGAAATTGGAACATGGCGTTGGAGCAAAACAACAAAGCAACTTATGTCAAAAGTGATTTTTCAGTAAAAAGTCTGGTCAATATTTTGAAAGATTGTGAAGTTGTGATTCATTTGGCGGCAAAGGTAATGCCAAAAAAGAATGATGCGATGAAGATGGAAGATTATATGCAGAATGTAGTATGTGCGGCTAATGTATTTGAAGCGTGTCGTATATTAGGCATTAAAAATATTATTTGTACATCAACAAAAGCAGTGTTGGGGAAAGATTATTTAGCACATGAAGTTTTGACGGAGAATAAAACTCCTGTTCCAGATGATGAGTATAGTGTAAGTAAACTTTGTGTTGAAACACTTGCAGCATTTTATCACCGAACTTATGGATTGAATATAACATTGTACCGAATGGCAGAAGTATGTGGTATAGATTTGACAAGAGGCATGTTAAATCCGTTTTGGAAAGTTGTATTAAATGCGGTTATAGAAAAAAGAAAGATACCAATTTATGGAACTGGATGTGGTGGAAGAGATCTGATTTATGTAAAAGATGTTACGAGAGCTTTGATTGCTGGAGTGGAGAAAAGAAAAAATGGAATTTTTCATATTGGTTGTGGTCATATTACGACAAATAAGGAGATTGCGACAGCTTTTTGTGAAGTATTTCATGATCAGGCTGGATTAGAATTTTTTCCGGACAAACCAGAGTGGGGAACGACACAATGTTTAAGTGTAGAAAAGGCAAGACAAGAATTAGGATATGAAACCATATATGATTTAATAGAGAGTGTGAGAGATATTCGGAAAGAATATTTTCGATATAACTAGTCGAAGGGCTTGTGGGGATATGGGAAAAAAAAGAATTATATTATTTGGAACGGGAGCATTAAGTAAGTTATTGACAGAATATTGCAAAGACTCTGTAGAAATTATTGCATATTTATTGAATGAAGCTGGTGATGAAATAAATGGAAAACCAATTATTTCATTGTCTCAGCTACAAAATATAGAATATGACTATATCGTAGTTGCTTTTGGAAATACCCCTAAAGGGATTGAAATTTTAAAAAAGGAAAATGTTCCAGAAAGTAAAATTGTAGGGTTTGCCTATAGCGGTATAAATTACGAAGATAGTCTTTTGCAAAGAAAATGTAATGATTGGGTATATGAGATATTACAAAATGAAAAAATCCCACAATTATTTGATCTGCCACAAAAAAAATATTACATATGCGGAATGAATATTCAAGAGAATCAGAATATTATATCTAGGGATTATGTAAGGGAGCAGACATTGGCGCTTTTGGCGGATGAAATTAACAAAAAAAATATTCCAGGAGATGTAGCAGAGGTTGGAGTATCACAAGGAATATTGGCAAGAAAAATCAATACCTTATTTCCAGATAGAAAATTATATTTGTTTGACACCTATAATGGTTTACCTCAAACTGACAGAAAGAAGGCAATTGAACAGGGGTGGGGAGAAAAACTGTATGCTTTGGGAGAAACGGGGACATCTGCTGAAGAAGTATTAGCAATTATGCCATATAAAGATAAATGTGTTGTGAAACAGGGATATTTTCCGGATACATTTGATTTACAAGGACAACTGGCTTTGATTAGTTTAGACTTAGATTTTTATGAGTCGACGAAACGGGGACTGGAGGTCCTTTATTCCCATTTAAGTGTAGGGGGATATATTATGGTACATGACTATAATAATATTGCATTTACAGAAACAAAAAAAGCAGTTACAGAGTTTTGTGAGGAACATCATATTGCTTGTGTTCCAATACCAGATGTGGCAGGAACAGTGGTTTTAGTAAAATAGAAGATTCGTGCAGACATAATAAAATGAGTCAGTGATTCTAGAAGGAGTTTTAATATGAATACACAGAGAGAAGAGTTAGAAAAGTTATTAACAGATAAAATTAGAAATCTTTCAAATAAGCACTTATGGGTCTGGGGCGCTGGTGATACTGCTGTTTTATATCAGCAGGGACTTTTAAGATTGGAAGAAGAAGGGTTTAAGATTGAAGGATATGTGGATTCAGATCCCAAAAAACAGGGAAATTTAATAGGAACAAAAAAGATTTTTAAACCAGAAGCGTTGTGTAAAATGGAAAATGTGTGTGTGCTGATTTGTAGTATACGTGAAGAAGTTTTACATGACGTAAAATCAAAATTGGAAACAATGAACATTGAACATTATTTTTTAGATGAAATTATTTTAAAAAATCATTCGAAAGAGGTTTTATCTTGCTACGATATGCTGACAGATGATAAGTCCAGGAAAATATATGCAGGAATTATAAAATGGAGATTAACTGGTTGTAAAACCAATTATCCGGTTGACATAGCAAATGATTATTTTGTTTTGAATAATTTTAGAAATTTAGATTCAGAAGAAGTTTTTGTTGATTGTGGGGCGTATATTGGAGATACTATATCAGATTATTGTAAATTAAAGAGGAACAATTTTAGGAAAATTATTGCGTTTGAAGCGGATGAAATTACTTACGGAAAATTAGAAAAGAATGTTTCTCAAATAAATGTGAAGTATGGTTTAACAAGTCAACAGATTGTTATTCATAATTGTGCTGTTGCTGATAAAATGGGTAAAGTTGTTTTTTCAAGATATGAAAATAATAACGGAGAGGGATCTAAAATAACGGATTATGAGAATGAAGGAAACTGTAAAGTTGTATGTTTAGATGAATATTTAAAAGAACCATATACTTTTCTGAAAGCAGATATAGAGAGCTTTGAGTATCGTATGTTACAAGGAGCAAGAAGAGGAATAATAGAGTACAAGCCGAAGCTAGCTATTTGTATATATCATAGTTCAATTGATTTATATAGTATACCTATGTTGATAAAAGAATTAGTTCCAGATTATAAATTGGCTATTAGGCATCATGCAAATGATCTTACAGGAACGGTATTGTATGCTTGGAGGGAAGAAGAACTGACCATAGAGGGATGAGAAAATGGGAAAAAGAGTTCAATTACTAGACTGCACACTCCGCGACGGAGCCTACATTGTAGATGCAAAGTTCGGAGTACCCGCAATCAGGGGAATTATAAAAAAATTACAGGATGCAGATGTTGATATTATCGAATGTGGATGGCTGAAAAATACACCACATGAAGAGGGGACATCTTTTTATCATGTGCCAGAGGACTTGGAGCAGTATGTTCAAAAAAGAAGAGAAGATACGACCTATGTGGCAATGATCGATTGGGACAGATATGATTTGCAATATCTTCCGCAGAGAGATGGAAAATCACTGGATGCGATTCGGGTTGTATTTCCACATGGAAAACACAGGGAAGGTATTGCGGTAGGAAAAGAAATCGCAAAGAAAGGATATCAGGTATTTTTCCAGGCTGCAAACACGTTGGCATATTCGGATGAAGAACTCGTGGAACTGGCGGAAGAAATGAACCAGATCAATCCGGTTGCGGTTTCCGTGGTGGACACATTTGGAGCAATGTATCAGGAGGATCTTGAGCGGATTGTACATGTTCTGAATGAAAAATTAAATCCACAGATCAGACTTGGATTTCATTCGCACAATAATCAGCAGCTTTCGTTTGCGCTGACCATGCATTTTGTGGAATTATTGCAGCGCACGGACAGGGGCTGTATTGTAGATGCCAGTCTGTGCGGTATGGGACGTGGGGCAGGAAATGCAACAACGGAGCTTGTGGCAAATTACCTGAATCTAAAGCAGCACTGTAATTATGACATGAATCAGATTATGGATGCGATCGACATGTATATGCAGTATTTTCAGGAAAACTATACATGGGGGTATTCGACACCGTATTTTATTGCAGGAATGTATTGCTGTCATGTAAATAATATTGCTTATTTATTGAAAAATCATAGAACGAATGCGCTTGATATGCGCAATATCATTGAATCCCTGTCACCGGAAGAACGGCGGAAATATGATTATGATCTGCTGGAGGAAAAATATCTCGAGAATCAGAACCGGATTGTGGATGATGATGCGGTAATGGAACAGTTAGAGCATGCACTGGCAAATCGGGAAGTAGTTCTCATTGCACCAGGAAAAACCAGCAGTACAGACTGGAAGCAGATTACAGAATATATTCAGAGAACCAATGCCATTATAATCGGAATCAATGCAATTAATCCAAATTATACTTTTGACTATTTGTATCTGATGAATACCGTTCGCTATAATTATGCGAAAGAAGTATATCCAAAACAGTTTGGCGAAGTACAGAAGATTTTGTTATCCAATATCAAGACGAGCCCGGAAGAAAAAGAAATGATTGTCAATTTTAACCGTGTGATTAAGCGTGGATGGGAGCATTTTGATAATGCGGTAATCAATGCGCTTCGGCTGCTGGACAAGCTTCATGTACAGAAAGTTTCTCTGGCTGGTTTTGATGGATTCAAACACAAGTATAATGAAAGTTATGCAGATGCGGCATTGCCGACGCTCAACCCGGATAATAAATGGGATGAATTAAACGAGGAAATCAATGATATGTTCCAGAATTTTAAGGCTTCTTCCAATATGAAGATTGCTTTTTTGACGGAAAGTATATTTGATCATGGAGAACAGACAATATGAAAGTAATCATCTTAGCAGGAGGTCTTCCAAGTACCCTCATCGAAGAGGACGAAAAGATGCCAAAACCGATGGCAGAGATCGGCGGACGGCCGATGCTCTGGCACATTATGAAGCAGTATGCGCATTATGGATACAATGATTTTATCATTTGCACTGGATACAAAGGAGAAGTGATCAAGGATTACTTCATGAACTTTTATATCTACCAGTCTGACATCACAGTGGATTTACAGACCAATGAAGTGGAAATACATAGAAAACAGACAGAAGACTGGAAGGTTTCGATTGTGGATACCGGACTGCAGTCCTCGGTGATGGAGCGTCTGATCATGGTGCGTGAACTGGCAGGAGATGAGCCGGTTCTGGTGGCTTACGGAGATTGTCTGTCAGACATTGACATACAGGAAATGGTAGAAAGTCATCGCAGGCAGAAGTCGCTTGCTACAGTGGCAATTGCACATCCGACCGGTCGAAATGAGATTCTTGCGCTCAATGAGCAGGGGTGTTATATCGGCACAAAGCAGGGGAAAAAGCAGAAACATTCCTGGGTAAATGCCTGCAGTATGGTATTGGAAGCGCGCGCATTTGATTACCTTAAGGAAAATCAGGAGAATCATTTTGTATTGTCGCTTATGGATTGTCTGGCAGCACATGAGTCGGTTCAGACTTATCGCCATGAAGGTTTCTGGTCACCGGTTGAGACGATCCGTGACAAGACCTGGATGGAAAACTTATGGGCACAGCATAAAGCACCGTGGAAGGTGTGGGAAGATTAAGCTTCATCATGGAAGATGGAGACAGAGAGAACCATGGAGGGTAAACAAATGAAGTGGTTGGAATATTACAAAGGGAAAACGGTACTGGTGACAGGACACACCGGTTTTAAGGGAAGCTGGTTGTGTGTGATGCTGGAGATGGCAGGCGCAAAAGTGGTTGGCTATGCGCTGCCACCGGAAAAAGATGCCGTATTATTTGACTGTTCCGGTGCGGCAGCGAGGATGGTTTCTGTAGAGGGAGACATTCGTGACCGGGCACACTTGCAGGAAGTTTTTCACACGTATCAGCCGCAGGTTGTATTTCATCTGGCGGCACAGCCGATTGTGCGGACAAGCTACGAGCAGCCGGTATATACATATGAGACAAATGTCATGGGGACAGTAAATCTGCTGGAATGCGTGCGAAACACCCCGGGGGTACAGTCCGTTTTAAATGTCACTACGGATAAGGTATACGAAAATAAAGAATGGGAGTGGGGGTATCGTGAGAATGATCCGCTGGATGGTTTTGATCCCTATTCCAACAGCAAGTCCTGTTCCGAGCTGGTGACGCACAGTTATAGAAAATCATTTTTGGATGAAAAAGGAATTGCGGTTTCGACGGCAAGAGCAGGAAATGTGATCGGCGGCGGAGATTTTTCCAGGGATCGCATTATTCCGGACTGTGTGAGATCGGCATTGCAGGGGGAAGAAATTATCATCCGGAATCCATACTCAATCCGGCCATTTCAGCATGTGCTGGAGCCGTTGGCAGCATATATGCAGATTGCAGCGGCACAGGCGATGGAGCACGAAAAAGCAGGATATTACAATGTGGGACCGGAAGAAGCCGACTGTGTCACTGTAGGCGCGCTTGCAGATTTATTCTGCAGGGCATGGGACCATGATCTGAAATGGAAAAATGTCTGTGAAGAAGGACCACATGAGGCAAAATTTCTGAAGCTGGACTGCTCACATATCAAGTATGCATTGGGCTGGAAACCGTGCTGGGATATCCGCACGGCAATCGAAAAAACTGTGGAATGGACGCGGGTATATGCAGCGCATGGGGATATCCGCGCATGCATGGAGACACAGATTAACGAGTTTTTAGAGATGACCAGTGGAAAAGGGCAGATATGATATGAAAGTAGTGATTTTAGCGGGGGGCAAGGGCACCCGCATCAGCGAAGAATCCCGGCTGCGTCCAAAGCCGATGGTTGAGATTGGCGGCAAACCGATTTTGTGGCATATTATGCGGCAGTATGCCTCTTATGGATTTAACGAATTTATCATATGCTGTGGGTACAAAGGGCATATGATCAAGGAATACTTTGTCAATTATTATCAGAATAACAGCCAGTTGGAAATTCGCCTGAAGGATCAGCAGGTGCAGGTCTTAAAAAAGAACAGCGAGCCATGGAAAGTGACCATGGTGGATACCGGACTGGAAACACTTACCGCGGGGCGTATTTTAAAGGTGCGCGATTACATCGGTGGAGAACCGTTTCTTCTGACTTATGGAGATGGGGTGTCAGATGTAAACATCCGGGAGCTTATCGCATTTCACAAAAAGCAGGGAAAGACGGTGACGATTTCCACAACACAGCCGGAAGGACGTTTCGGAGCATTGCGTCTGGACGATACCGGCAGTCAGGTGCTCGGTTTTAAAGAAAAGGCACGCGCGGATCAGGCGTGGGTCAATATCGGATTTATGGTGATGGAGCCGTCAGTATATCCGTATCTGGGCGATGGAAGTACCATGTTAGAGACGTTACCGTTTGAACGGCTTGCCGCAGATGGGCAGATGGCGGCATATAAGCATATGGGCTTCTGGTCTCCGATGGATAACATTCATGATCGGGAATATTTACAGAAGCTTTGGGACAGTGGAAACGCACCATGGAAGGTGTAACTGCCACGAACGGAAAGGAAAAAGTGATGTTTGAACATAAAACAGAGGAAGAAGCACGGAAAGAGATTCTTTCCATGGTAGAAGGATATTATCGGGCGTTTCATGCGAAAAAAGAAGACTTTAGGGAAGGAGACCGCATTTCGTATGCTGCCCGGGTATACGATCAGGATGAGATGTGTAATCTTGTGGACAGTGCGTTGGAATTCTGGTTGACTTCCGGCAGATATACAGAACAGTTTGAAAAGGAACTTGCGGATTATATTGGTGTGCGTTTTTGTTCGCTTGTCAATTCCGGGTCTTCGGCAAATCTGCTGGCGTTTATGGCACTGACTTCTCCACTTCTGGGAGAGCGGCATGTGAAGCGTGGGGATGAAATCATCACGGTCGCGGCAGGTTTTCCGACCACGGTTACTCCATATCTGCAATATGGTGCAGTTCCGGTTTTTTTGGATCTGACGATTCCACAGTATAATCTGGATGTAAGCCAGTTGGAAGAGGCACTGAGTGAGAAGACAAAGGCAGTTATGATTGCACATACGCTTGGAAATCCGTTTGACCTGAAAGCAATCCGTTCGTTCTGCGATGCACATGGGCTCTGGCTGATTGAGGACAACTGCGATGCCCTCGGAAGTGAGTATTGCATGGATGGAGTGTGGAGGAAGACGGGAAGCATCGGTGATATCGGTACGTCGAGTTTTTATCCGCCACATCACATGACGATGGGCGAAGGCGGTGCAGTTTATACCGACAACCCTTTGCTGCATAAGATTATCCGTTCCCTGCGCGACTGGGGGCGGGACTGTATGTGTCCGTCCGGAAAGGACAATCTGTGTGGTCATCGTTTCGATAAGCAGTATGGGGAACTTCCACTGGGATATGATCACAAGTATGTATACTCTCATTTTGGCTATAATTTAAAGGCAACGGACCTGCAGGCTGCGATTGGATGTGCACAGCTTAAGAAACTGCCACAGTTTGTAGATCGTCGACGGGAAAATTTTGAGCGGCTGAAAGCGCAGTTATCAGCCGTAGAGGACCGACTGATTCTGCCGGAAGCCTGTCAAAATTCAAAGCCATCGTGGTTTGGTTTTCTCATTACCTGCCGCGAAGGTGTGGATAAAAATCATGTGGTACAGTATCTGGAATCCCATGGTGTGCAGACGCGTATGCTGTTTTCCGGAAATCTGATCAAGCAGCCTTGCTTTGATGAGATGCGTAAAAGTCATGAAGGCTATCGTGTGGTCGGGGATCTGCATGTGACGGATCATATTATGGAGAACAGTTTCTGGATCGGGGTGTATCCGGGGATGACGGATGCGAAGCTGGATTATATGGCGAAGGTGCTGTGTTCTGCTGTGCAGGAGTAAGAAAGAAGTATCAGAAACATATTGCATATTTAGTTTGATATGCTATAATTGGGGTTACAAATTATTGAGTACGAAGGGGATAATAATGGAATGGGAAAGCTACTGGGATAATTTGATAGAGAAGAAGAAGCTGAGACCACGACTTGATGAACTTGATGAACTTGATAAAGCAAGGTGCAACCCTTATACAACGGAACAGATTTGTCACAAGATCTATGATGATTATTACAGGATATGGAGGCCGAAGTGGAAGCAGGTGCGCGACCATTTTTGGGAATTAGTTGAACAGTTTCAAGGAGTACATCTTCAGACGAGCAGAATAAAGACGTTGGATAGTCTGCTTGTTAAAGTAATCTGTAAAAGACATGAACATCTTGGAGATCCGGACAGTTTATATTTCAAGATTGATGGAGAAAATTATCGGGAAATCATTACAGATTTGATAGGAATGCGTCTGATTATTAATTATCGTGGCAAATGGGAAATGATTCATAATGAGATTGTTCAGCATTTTCCATATGTGGAGGAGAAATTGTATGATGAGTACGATTTGATTCCAATGGATAAACTGGATAAGAATGCTTTAGTACAGATTCCAACGATATATTATGCACAGGGAGATAACATAGAGCCTTATCGTAAATACCATATTGTTCCCAAATTGCATAATATGGGATATCGGAGCATTCATTATACCGTCTGCTTTGAGTCTGTGTACATTGAAATTCAGGTGCGAACGATCTATGATGAAGCATGGAGTGATTGTGACCATAATTATGTATACAAGCAGGATGAAAATAAAAGCCATTCCGCATTAGAGCAGGTCTCTCAAATATTGTGTCAGATGACAAATATATCCAATGATCTTGGGGAGCATATGAGACAGATTTTTGAGGGTGAAACGATAATAGATCAGCACGACGGGACATGGAAGACATCGCAGAAAGGGCTTGATATATTTGATAATGCTCTGGATAGAATAGGAAAGACTTATGAGCAACTGGAGAGTTTCAGAAAAAAATTGAAGGCATAGCCAAAGGAGCGTGTGATGGTAAAGAAAAATTCAAATGGATACAGATATGCACAGATCTTTGTAAAACGAATCAGGAACCTCGAACTAAAAAAGGATTATCGGACGAACCATGGGGAAGAATTTACCGGAGGAATGGAAGACAAATATGGAGATAAGTTTAAGACATATATGGGATGCTGTACTACGGTATTGATGGATGAGAGATTAAAAAGTTCGGTAAAGAGAGGATATTATGGCTAAGGAGAATGAATTACCTGATAGTTACGAATATATATTGGATAAATTTGGAGAAGAAAAGCTTTTATCAAGATACACATGGCTTTATGATCTAATGGAAAATTTTCTGCGTATAAAAAATTATGAAGATAATGTGATTATATCCAGTGATATTTTAAATCATGTTGTGATTGATTATTTTGTAGATATTGATCGACTGAAATTATTTCAGAATATTGAGAAGACACATGAGTCAAAAATTTATGCATATTCAGCATATTGGCTTTTGCGGCATAAACCTATGCAGGTGGTTGTGGCAGATCAAGGTGAAAAATATGCTTTTGTGAATGAAGAATTTGTGAGTGATTTGATACGGAGTTATCTATTTTCAGATCCGGATAATATTCCTGTTTTAAATAATAAGAAGGATGTCGTAGATAATTTTGTAGGTACACTTTTGTATTATTTTAAGTATCGTGAATATTCAGCCAAAAATATTGAGATTATGTTATTGGCATTTGAGGCGGGCAGGGGATATCAGTATTCCGTGGATCATCAATAATAGTTCAAAAAAGCTGTGGATAGTGTGCTATTCATGGCTTATTATTTTATGATTTGCAAGATGAGCGTAATTTTAGTGAGAGGGGAAATCAGATGAAATCACAAATCATTCTCGCTGGCTCCGGCGGCTGCATGCGTGAACTCGCATGGCAGATGCCGGACTGGCAGATTTCAGGATATGTAGATGTAACTCCACCGGAGCATCCCATTAAAGTAGGAGACCGAATCATTCCTTATCTAGGAAAGGATGACATCTTGTTGCAACAGACAAAAGATATTAATGTTGCAATTGCAGTGGGAGATCCTGCGCTTCGACAAAAGATTGCACAGAAATTACAAACGAATCCCCACATTCATTTCCCGAACCTCATTCTCCACGGAGCAGAGGTCTGTTCGGATGTAAAACTGGGACAGGGCTGTATCATCAGCATGGATGCAAGAGTATCCACCAATGTCCGGATGGGAGATTTTGTATTTTTAAATATCGGAGCAATGGTTTGCCATGATGGCAGATTGGGCGATTATGTCACGCTGGCACCGGATGTGAAGCTGGCAGGTGCGGTACACATCGGAAGCCACTGTGACATTGGTCTTGGAACAAAGGTGATTCAGGGAATTACGATTGCGGATCATGTGCGTACCGGTGCGGGAGCCGTTGTTGTGCGGGATGTGGAGGAAGCAGGTACGGTTGTTGGTGTACCGGCGCGAAAGATAAAATAAACATCGACTTTTCAATGAGCTATGGATAGGTTATAATATTCATAGCTTATTTAAATTATGAGATGGGAGAAGTTTTATGCAGATTGAACAGATTGAGATTTCTAATTTTAAAGGAATACAGGAAGAAAAGTTTGCATTTACACCCGAAGTAAATTTAATTATCGGTGATAATGGAACCGGAAAAACATCTGTGCTTGAAGCAATTTCTGTTGCGCTGGGAGGATTCCTTGCAGGAATTGGAGAAGTGAGAGGCGTTCATTTTTCAACGGATGAGATCCGACGGGAAAATGAGTTGCTTGGAGATGGTTCTAATACCATAAAGTATAAGACTCCTGTAAAGGTAGAATGTGATTTGAAAATTGAAGAGGAAGCATTTCATTTTGTCCGTCAGAAGAAAAGTGTAAAGAGTTCAAGATCAACTGTAGAACCGAGAGATATTTGCAAAAAAGCGGCATTAATGACAGAAAATAGTTCAACGGTTTTACCGGTAATCAGTTATCAGGGAATATCGAGAATCGCAAATCAAAAAAGAGAAGGATGGGTGGATGTTTTTAAAAGTGACTTTTCCCGTGCGGTTGCATATATTGATTGTTTGGGTGAAGCATCTAATATGAAACAGATGACAAATTGGTTTGCGAGAATGGAACAGATTTCATGGCAGGAAGATAAAAGAATTGCTGAATATGAGATTGTAAAAAAAGCAGTTGGCATTTTTATGAGTGAAATGTTGGAACAAAAAACAATACGTGTGTTTTACGATAAACGTACAGAAGAATTAATGTATCGAAATGAAGAGGAAGTATTGCCAATTCGTTTGTTAAGTTCCGGATTTCGAACATTAATAGGAATGGTACTTGATATTGCATATCGTATGGCTATTTTAAATCCGTTTTTAAGAGATGAAATTTTGAATGAAACACCTGGAATTGTAATGATAGATGAAGTTGATATGCATCTACATCCAAAGTGGCAATGGAATATTATCAAGGCATTGAAAAAAACATTTCCGAGGGTACAGTTTATCGTTACGACGCATTCTCCAATCGTAGTTGCATCCTGTAAAGATGAAAATCTTATTTTATTAAATCCAAAGGAAGAAAGTAAGTATAAAAAATCATTGCAGGGATGGCAGGTGGATGATGTTCTGGAAGAAATTATGCAGACTGGAAATCGATCTCCGGAAACAATGAAGCAGTTAGAACAGCTAAAAGAACTCTCATATAAGAAAAAAAGATTTGAATTAACATCACATGAACAAAAACAATATGAAATGATAAAAAAAGAATTGCGAAAAAGTTTACCTGAAAATGACATCGCCATTGAAGAGGTAGCGATGATGTCGATTTACGATATGATAAAGGAGAAAGAATGAGAGCGGTAAAACGACCGGAAATTCCTCAGAGTTTGAAGCAAAACGCAGACAAATGGACAAAAGATTTGCTTGAAGAGATAAACAGAGTTGGGGTTTATGCAAAAGTACCGGATAAGTATAAGAATAAATACAATCAAACAGATGTAAAAAAATTGCTGGCTCAAATGTATAAAAATCATTGTTGCTATTGTGAAGGGATACTGGGCGAACAGACATATGGGAGAATTGAACATTTAAGACCAAAGGCATTGCCACGGTTTTATGATCTGACATTCTCATGGGATAATTTACATTGGTGTTGTGAGCGATGTAATACAAAAAAAGGAAACAAATGGAATGAAGAGAATCCGATTTTAGATCCGGCAAAAGATCAGATTTCAAAATATTTGAGAATAGACATTGACAGCGGAAAATATGAATCCATTGGTGGAAGTAAAAGAGGAGAAACTACAATACTTCACACAGACATGAACAGAGAATCTCTTATTGAAGCGCGGCAAAAGCTTTCGATTAAGATCAAAAAATACTATATACAATTAGACAAATGTAAGAGAAAAGAGTTTTTGAAAGAAGTAGAAAGGGAATGTGAAGAGTGGATGTATCCAAGTGTTGCAAAAGAAACATGCGCAATGCTGAATGGAGCAACTATTTAAAAGGCAGGTACAAAACATGCACACAACAATCATCGCAGAAGCAGGTGTCAACCACAACGGCAGCATGATACTTGCGAAGCAAATGGTAGAAAAAGCAAAACAGGCAGGAGCCGATTATGTAAAATTCCAGACGTTCGTTCCAGAAAAGCTGGTCTCCCGTTTCGCCCAAAAAGCAGAATATCAGAAGGAAACGACCGGAGCGGCAGAGTCGCAGCTTCAGATGTTACAGAAACTGGCACTGACGCAGACCGATTTTATAGAACTACAGGCGTATTGTAAAACAATCGGGATCGGCTTTTTGTCTACACCGTTTGATCTGGACAGCATTGCATTTTTGGAAAAACTGGATATGGATTTCTGGAAGCTTCCTTCTGGCGAAATCACAAATCTGCCATATCTGGAAGCAATCGGCCGCACAGGAAGAGATATTGTTATGTCTACCGGCATGTGTAATATGCAGGAAATTCAGGATGCAATTTCCATTTTGGAGAAAAGTGGAGCAGGGAAGATTATCGTGTTGCATTGCAATACGGAATACCCGACACCCTATACGGATGTGAATCTGCTTGCCATGCAGCAGATGCGTCAAATGTTACAGAAACCGGTTGGATACTCAGATCATACGATCGGCATTGAAGTACCAATTGCTGCAGTTTCTTTGGGGGCAACGGTCATAGAGAAACATTTTACGCTGGACAAGCAGATGGAGGGACCGGATCACCGGGCAAGTCTGGAGCCACAGGAACTGGCACGGATGGTAGCGGCAATCCGGCACATTGAGCAGAGCCTTGGAGATGGCAGGAAAAGACGCACGGCATCGGAAGAAAAAAATTGTGCGGTTGCAAGGAAAAGCATTGTTGCAAAATGTGCGATCGCAAAAGGGGACTATTTTACAGAGGAAAACTTAACCGTGAAACGACCAGGCACAGGGATCAGTCCGATGAAATGGTACGAAGTTCTCGGAATGCAGGCCACGCGGGATTATGAGGCGGATGAACTGATATGAAAAAGATAGCGATTGCAACAGCCACGCGGGCGGAATATGGAATTTTGCATCCGCTGCTCGTCCGGCTGATGGAAGAAAAAGAGTTTGATGTACAGCTTCTTGTAACCGGGACACACCTGGAAGAACAGTTTGGGTATACGGTAAAAGAAATTGAAAAAGACGGAATTCCAATTGCGCGAAAAATTCCGATTCTTACCGAGGACAATTCACCATATGGAATTTCCGTAACTATGGCGCAAGCCATTACCGGATTTGCAGATTATTTTAGAACTGGACGGCCAGATCTGTTTTTGGTGCTGGGAGACCGAACGGAAATTCTTGGTATGTGTGCGGCAGCGTTAAACGAACACATTCCGATTGCACATCTGCATGGCGGCGAATTGACGGAAGGCGCCGTGGATGACTGTATCCGGCACGCGGTGACAAAGATGAGTTATTTGCATTTCCCAGCAACGGAAGTGTACCGCAGGCGGATCATCCAGATGGGCGAAGCCCCGGAGCGCGTATACAATGTAGGGGCGCTTGGCGTGGAAAATATTTTAAGTGTGCCGATGCTGTCGGAGGAGGAAATTCGAAAGGATGTGGAAATTCCGGCAGGCATGCCCTATGCGGTTGTGACGTTTCATCCGGTGACGATGCAGCCGGGGGAGGCAGAACAACAGGTGCGGGAACTGATCGCTGCAATGAGGGAAGAAAAGCAGTATTTTTATCTGGTGACCAAAGCGAATGCCGATGCAGGGGGGAGGCAGGTAAATGCATGGCTTGCAGAGACACAGAGAGAACTTACCAATATGAAGTTGGTCAGTTCGCTCGGAATGAAGCGTTATCTTAGTGCCGTAAAGTATGCGGCGTTTGTGCTTGGCAATTCTTCCAGCGGAATCATCGAGGCGCCTGCGCTTGGCACACCGACCGTAAATATCGGAGACCGGCAGAAAGGTCGGCTGATGGCAGAAACCGTAATCGGATGTATGCCGGAGACCGGGGCAATTCAGGCGGCAATCCGGCAGACGGAACAAATGCCACACCGGCCTTCGTTTTTATACGGAGATGGAAAGACATCGCAAAAAATTGTAAAGATACTGAAAGAATTTTTCCACACGGATTACAGGCACTGGAAAAAAACATTTTATGATATGGAGTGCAAATGAAACATCTGGCAGTAATCACCGCACGTAGCGGTTCAAAAGGATTAAAAGACAAAAATATTAAATTACTCGAAGGAAAACCGCTTCTGGTCTACTCCGTCGAGGCAGCTGAACAGTCTGGAAAATTCGACTGCATTCATGTCTCGACCGACAGCGAAAAATATGCGCAGATTGCGCGGAAATATGGAGCGGATGTGCCGTTTTTGCGTGACGCGGCACTTGCCACGGACACGGCAGGAACCTGGGATGTGTTAAGAAAAGTTGTACAGCAGTATGCTGCAATCGGGCAGCAGTTTGATACCATCACTCTGTTGCAGCCGACTTCCCCGCTTCGCGATGCGGCAGATATCAAAATGGCATTTGAGATTTTTGAAGAGAAAAACGCACAGTCGGTGGTCAGTGTCTGTGAAGCAGAACATTCACCACTGCTTTGCAATACATTAAAAGAAGATCAGTCCATGTGTGGATTTGTTGATTTACAGAAAGTTGGCCGGCGGCAGGATATGGGAACATATTACCGGTTGAACGGTGCCATTTATCTGCAGACCACGGAACTTCTGATGAGTCAGGGAGATCTGTACGGAGAACATTCCTATGCCTGCGTGATGAGTCAGGAACATTCCATCGACATCGACACTGCACTGGATTTCCAGATCGCGGAGACAATTATGAGGGCATCCTCTTAACATTTTTTCACACTGGTCGATATATTATATAACAGGTCTATCATGGAAGATAGAAAAAGAGAACGTTTTCTTGGAGAAAACGAAAGAAGAAACATGGAGGTTCCCATATGAAGACAGAGCAGTTAGCGTTATTTTTAATATCCCCGGACAGTACGGTTGTGGAAGCGATGCAGCGCATCGACCGTAATGCCAGGGGTATTTTATTTGTGACCAATGAGCAGCAGAAACTGCTTGGTGTTGTCACGGATGGAGATATCCGCCGCTGGCTGATCCGCACGGGAGAACTGAAAGCTCCGGTATCCGGTCTGATGAATACCGAACCTAAGAGAATTTCCAGAAAAGAGCATGCAAATGCGCATGCGTTTATGGTGCAGCATTCCATCACGGCGCTTCCTGTTGTGACAACAAAAGGCGTGGTATCTGACATTTTGTTCCGGGATGAGAAGGTGGCAAAAAAGAAAAAGCCGCAGGGGATTTTAAAAGAGGTTCCGGTCGTGATTATGGCGGGCGGAAAAGGGACACGTTTATATCCGTATACCAAAATTCTTCCGAAACCGCTGATCCCGATTGGAGATATCCCGATCATGGAGCGGATCATCGGGAAATTTTGTGAGTTTGGAACGACACAGTTTTATGCGACAGTCAATTACCGCAAAAATATGATTCGCTCCTATTTCTCTGAGATTTCAAAAAACTATTCTCTTGAATATGTCGAGGAGGATAAACCACTTGGAACAGCGGGAAGTTTACAGTTGATCAAAGAGGAGTTTTCCCGGCCGTTTATTGTGACCAACTGTGACATTTTGATTCATGCGGATTACGAAGATATTTACCGCTATCATAAAGAGGCGGGAAATGAACTTACGATTGTCACGGCACTCAAAAATATCGAAGTTCCGTATGGGGTTATTCATTCCAGTGAAAACGGAGCCGTCCAGTCCATGGAAGAAAAGCCGAAACTTTCGTATTTTGTTAATACCGGCATGTACATTTTAAATCCGGAACTGAAAAATGAGATCCCGGAGGATACGTTTTTCCATATGACGGATCTGGCAGACAAGCTTTTGGCAGAAAACCGCCACGTGGGAATGTATCCGATCAGCGAGGATTCCTTCCTGGATATGGGTGAGTTTGAGGAAATGCACCGTATGGAAGAAAAATTGAATTTGAAATCTGAGTAACAATTGGAAACAGAAAGGACATATAGAGCAATGAAAAAAGTATTAGTAACCGGAGCAGACGGTTTTATCGGAAGCCATCTGACCGAGAGCCTTCTGGAAAAAGGCTATGACGTAAAAGCATTTGTATATTACAATTCGTTCAACAACTGGGGCTGGCTGGATACACTGCCAAAGGAAAAACTTGACCAGATTGAAATTTTTGCCGGGGATGTGCGGGATCCGAACGGTGTGCGCACTGCGATGAAGGGTGTGGATCAGGTCTTTCATCTGGCAGCATTGATTGCGATTCCGTTCAGTTATCATTCGCCGGATTCCTATGTGGATACAAACATCAAGGGAACGTTAAATGTGCTGCAGGCGGCACGCGATCTGGGCACGGAGAAAATTATGGTGACATCGACTTCGGAAGTATATGGTACTGCGCAGTATGTTCCGATTGATGAAAAGCATCCATTTCAGGGACAGTCTCCGTATTCTGCGACAAAAATCGGAGCAGATCGTCTGGCAGAAAGCTTTTACCGCAGCTTTAATCTTCCGGTTGCAATTGTCCGTCCGTTCAACACTTATGGTCCAAGACAGTCTGCGCGTGCAGTGATTCCAACGATTATTTCACAGCTTCTGGCAGGAAAAGAGGAGATTAAACTTGGTTCCCTGACACCAACGCGCGATTTTAACTACGTAAAAGATACCGCGGCAGGCTTTATTGCAATCGCAGAGTCAGACAAGACAATTGGACAGGAAATCAATATTGCTACCCAACAGGAGATTTCGATCGGAGATCTGGCACAGGAGATTATTTCCCAGGTCAATCCGAATGCACATATTGTGTGTGACGAGCAGCGCCTTCGACCGGAAAAGAGTGAGGTCAACCGTTTGCTCGGCTGCAACGCAAAAATCAAGGAGCTGACCGACTGGAAGCAGCAGTATACATTCGAGCAGGGAATTGCAGAGACGATTGCATGGATTCGTCAGCATATGGATGCATATAAGACAGACATTTATAATGTGTAAGTTGTAATTTTAAGAAAAGAGGGAGCAAAATGGGACGATTTGTACCTTTATCGATTCCGAATTTTGAGGGAAATGAGCGAAAATATGTAGATGATGCACTGGATCAGGGATGGGTTTCCACCGGTGGTGCATACATCACAGAGCTGGAAGAAAAACTGGCAGAGTTTTTACAGGTGAAGAAAACAGCGGCAGTGCAGAGCGGAACTTCGGCTCTTCATCTGTCTTTGATTGCCTGTGGGGTGCAGCCGGGAGATATGGTGATTGTTCCAACGCTTACCTTTATCGCGGCAGTGAATCCGGTGCGCTATCAGTTCGCGGAGCCGGTGTTTATGGACTGTGATGACAGTTTGTGCATGGATCCGCAGAAACTGCGCCGTTTCTGCGAAAATGAGTGTGTGACAGAGGACGGACAGTTAAAGCATAAAGCTACCGGAAAGACCGTAAAAGCCATCGTAGTTGTGCATGTGTTTGGAAATATGGCAGATATGGAAGCCATCATGGATATCGCACAGGAGTTTCACCTGAAAGTGATCGAGGATGCGACAGAAGCACTCGGTACACAATATACGAAGGGGCGTTATGCCGGAAAATTTGCCGGAACTATTGGCGATTTTGGGGCGTATTCTTTTAATGGAAACAAGATTATTACAACCGGTGGCGGCGGTGCTGTGACAGCAAAAGATCCCACAGAAGTGGAGCATCTGAAATATCTTTCCACACAGGCAAAGGATGATCCGCATTTTTATATTCACAACGAAGTGGGATACAATTACCGCATGACGAATTTACAGGCGGCACTTGGTGTGGCACAGATGGAGGAACTTCCGGAATTTATCCACCGTAAGCAGAAAAATTATGGGCTATATCAACAATTGCTGCAGGAGTTTTCAGGTGGAACACTGCTTTCATTTCGTGAGGGGACTTCCTCGAACCAGTGGTTTTATTCTTTGAAGCTGGATATGGAAAAACTACAGGGAAAAAACATGAGAGATGTGATTACAACGCTTCAGGAGCGCGGTGTGCAGACCCGGGCGATCTGGGGACTGATTCATGAGCAGCTTCCGTATCAGGATGCGATTGCTTATGAGATGGAAAAAGCACCGTACTATAGCAGTTGTATTTTAAATATTCCAAGCAGCACACAGATCACAGATGATGATATTGGCTTTGTGGTGGAACAAATAAAAGTGGTATTTAAATCTGGAATTTGAACAGATCAGGTGACATTCACAAGTATTTGTTCGGGTCAATAAGCTGTGTATAGGGTATTTTATAAAACAATAAATGGATGTTGGGGTCAAAACATAATGTCTCGAAAAATCAAGCATTTCCGGTACTTTTTATTGCCTTTGGCT
>ULVA01010544.1_pt1 | contig 59617 bp, 58 predicted proteins | sample 1958811 | NCBI WGS metagenome assembly ULVA01 (sample SAMEA4835768, study PRJEB28245) | human gut metagenome | biome: gut microbiome; material: fecal sample | place: Denmark | collected 2008
ACACTTCTCACTAAGCCTAGGAGTTAACAAATCGCTATACTAGGGACTTGAATACTACTTTCGGGCATCGCCTCATATATATTTGCGGTGATGCTGTCGCCACCATTTTTCATTTTTCATTCAAGAAAGGCTTTGAGTCATAATCAAATGGCGGCATGCCCCAGCGGCAAACTCTCCCCCCCAATAAAAAACTCGCATGGATCATATGATATGATTCCCCTAAAGCAGACAAGGTAAATAGCAAAACTGCTTTAGGGGGATTTTTTTATGGCCAAGAGGAAACATTCAGCAGATTGGATGCTTGCCGATGTATTTCCTGAACAAGTTCAGTAGCGGCGGTGAGCTGCGTTCGGCCATCAACCAATACGTCCATTTTTACAATTACGAAAACGATTTGGAGTAAGGACGCCAATGGAAGTTCGTACGGCAGCTCTGCACGCGAAGAACCCGGAACAGTTCCCGATTACCGAGAACAAACGGATTCAGAAATACAAAGCGAAATTTGCGGCATAACAAAATGCCGCAAATCCCATGCTGATACTAAAACACCAACATGGAACTTACGGCTATAATTTTTTAGATATTTGCCATGTCTACCTTGACAGGGGCTGATCAATATCCACGCGAGCTTTTATTTATTTCTTCGTCTCCAGATGCAGAAGGCCTTTGTCTGCGATATCGTGACGATACTGCATACCGCGCCAAGAGATACGGCTGACGCCTTCATAGGCTTTCGCCTTCGCTTCAGCGAGCGTATCCGCAAGAGCAACGACGTTCAGCACGCGGCCGCCATTGACGACGTACTGGCCGTTCTTCTTGACGGTACCTGCATGGAACACAAGGCAGCCTGCCTTTTTTGCGTCTTCAATGCCGGAAATGACTTCGCCGGAGGAATGAGAAGCCGGGTATCCTTCGGATGCGAGCACGACATCAACGGCGCAGGCTTTCTTCCAGACGACAGCTTCGTCGGAGAGCGTACCATGGACGCAGTCGAGCATGACGCGAGCGAGATCGCCGTCAAAGAGCGGGAGGACAGCTTCTGTTTCCGGATCCCCGAAGCGGCAGTTGAATTCTACCACCTTCGGCCCTTCGCTGGTGATCATGAGACCGGCATAGAGGCAGCCTTTGAAGGGGTAGCCCTCCTTCTTCATGGCCGCTACGATCGGACGGAGGATGCGGACATTGACTTCTTCGCACATCTCTTTGGTCATGACAGGTGCAGGAGCATAGGCACCCATGCCGCCTGTATTCGGTCCTTTATCGAAGTCAAAGATACGCTTGTGATCCTGCGCGGAAATCATAGGGACGACGTTCGTCCCGTCGCAGAAGCAGAGCATGCTGGCTTCTTCGCCTTCCATGAATTCTTCGATGACGACCGATCTGCCGGCGCCGCTGAAGGTATGCCCTTCGAGCATATCCTTCACGGTGTCGATGGCTTCTTCTTCGCTCTGTGCGATGATGACGCCCTTGCCGGAGGCCAGACCGTCAGCCTTGATGACGATCGGATAGGTATCATTGGCTTTGAGGTAAGCGATGGCTTTTTCTTCATCATCGAAAGTCTCATACGCGGCTGTCGGGATGCCATATTTCTTCATGAGCGCTTTGGCGAATCCTTTGGAGCCTTCGATGCGGGCCGCTGCCTTGGACGGGCCAAAGAAGGCCATGCCTCTCTTTTCAAATTCATCCGCAAGGCCCTCGGTCAGGACGGTCTCCGGACCGGCGACGGTGAGGTCGACCTGCATGAGACGGGCGAAGTCGATGATATCCTCATTCCCTTTGATAGGAATGAGTGATGCGACATCGCTCATTCCATCATTGCCCGGGACGACATAGACGTCAGTCACCGACGGACTCTGCGATAATTTCCAGAGCAGCGCGTGTTCTCTGCCGCCGCTCCCAATCACTAAAACTTTCATACGATCTTCCTCTCTCAGCTATGGCGGAAATGACGATGTCCGGTGAATACCATCGCAATGCCATATTTATTTGCCATGTCAATGGACTCCTGATCTCTGATGGATCCGCCCGGCTGGATGACAGCTGTGATACCTGCCTTTCCTGCGGCTTCAATGGTGTCGCCAAAGGGGAAGAATGCATCGGAGCTCATGACGGAGCCCTTCGCTTTTTCGCCTGCTTCTGAAATCGCGATGTCAGCAGAGCCGACGCGGTTCATCTGGCCGGCACCGACGCCCAGGGTGGTGTCCTGATTTGTGAGGACGATCGCATTCGACTTCACGTGCTTGACGATGACCCAGGCAAATTCCAGTGCTTTCCATTCTTCTTCCGTCGGCGCTCTGTCAGTGACGACCTTGCAGTCCGCGCGGGTCTCTGTGCTGTTGTCCGGTGTCTGGATCAGGAGGCCGCCGGATACCTTGTGCAACTGCAGTTCTTCATGCGTAAGGGACGGTACTTCGATCAGGCGGATATTCTTCTTCGTTTCCAGCACTTCCAAGGCTTCCTTGGAGAATTTCGGCGCCATGACGACTTCGAAGAAAATCGGTTTCATTTCTTCTGCCGTTGCCTTATCGCATTCGCGATTCATCGCAACGATACCGCCGAAAGCAGACTTGCTGTCAGCCGCAAAGGCTTTCTTGAATGCATCGAGTGCATTCTCACCAAGTGCGCAACCACATGGGTTTGTGTGCTTGATGATGGCGCAGGCCGGCTGGTCTTTCCATTCGCTGGCCAGGTCCCAGGCAGCTTCCATATCGACGATGTTGTTGTAAGAGAGTTCTTTGCCGTGAAGCTGTTTCGCATCCGCGATGCCGCCCTTCACTTCCGGATCTTTGTAGAAAGCGGCTTTCTGGTGCGGGTTTTCGCCGTAACGCAGGTCCTGCACTTTCACATACGCTTTGCTGTAGATGTCCGGCAGGGTGTCTTTGCTGCCATTGACTTCCTTCGTCATATAGTCAGCGATCGCGCAGTCATAGAGTCCGGTATGCAGGAAGGCTTTTCTGGAGAGATCCAGACGGAATTCTTCGGTGAGCGTATCTGACTTGATGCGTTCCAGAATGTCGCTGTACTGGGACGGATCGACAACGATGGTGACGTATTTGTAATTCTTTGCTGCCGCGCGAACCATGGATGGGCCGCCGATATCGATATTCTCGATCGCTTCAGCACGGGTCACATCCGGCTTGGCGATGGTTTCACGGAAGGGGTACAGGTTGACAGCGACAAGATCGATGCCGGTGATCCCATGCTCCTTCATAGCTTTTACATGGTCCGGGTTATCACGGATGGCAAGGATGCCGCCATGGATCATAGGATGCAGTGTCTTCACACGTCCGTCCATCATTTCCGGGAAACCGGTCACTTCAGAAACGGACTTGACCGGAATGCCGGCATCCGCGATGGCTTTCATCGTGCCGCCGGTGGAAATGATCTCCACGCCCAGTTCATGAAGGCCTTTTGCAAATTCTACGACACCGGTCTTATCCGATACGCTGATCAGTGCTCTTTTAATTGCCATTGATATTCCTCCTTTTATTTATGGGTTCAGGGTTCAGGGTTCTACCCACTAGTCACTTTTCCCTATGCATCCCCGTCACATGATGTCCTTCTACATGGAGTTCATCACGGCAGTAAGCTGCTACGGTACGAACGTAGGCGGGGTGCTCCTGCTCAAGGATGCGATCTGCAAGTGTGTCTTCGGTGTCATTGTCGTAGACAGGCACAGCGACCTGCGTGATGATCGGGCCGTCGTCAAGACCGGTGCCCACGAAGTGGACTGTGCAGCCTGCAACTTTTACGCCCGCTTCGATCGCCTGACGCTGGGCATGAAGCCCACGGAAGCTCGGGAGAAGCGCCGGATGGATATTGATGATGCGGTTCGGGAATGCGTTCACAAGCTCTTCCCCACAGATACGCATATATCCCGCAAGGCAGATGAGGTCTGGCGCATAGGACTTGGCAGCAGACAGAATGGCTGCATTGAAGTCCGCCTTGGTCGCAAAATCTTTGCGTTCAAGAACCGTCGCAGGTACATTCCAACGCTTGGCGCGTTCAAGGACCTGGGCATCGGCATGGTCGCAGATCACGCCGATCACAGTGCCGTCAATGGTACCGTTGACCGTCGCTTCATGGATGGCTTCTGCATTCGATCCCCGGCCGGAAGCGAAAATCAAAATTTTCTTACTCATGGAAAAGACCACCTGTCACAATGACATCCTGCTCGCCTTTCGTGATCTCGCCGACTTCGTAGACCGGTTCTTCGATGGCTGCAAGGATTTCCTTCGCCTTTTCGGCTTCTTCACGGTTCACGATGAGGAGCATGCCAAGGCCGCAGTTGTAGGTGCGGTACATTTCATGTGCTTCGACGCCGCCTTCACGCTGCAGGAACGGGAAGATCGGAAGCATCGGCCATTTGTCTGCATCGAGGACCGCGCGGGTGCCTTTCGGAAGTACGCGCGGGATATTGTCATAGAATCCGCCGCCCGTGATGTGTACCATACCATTGACTTTCGCGCCTTTCAGCACCGGAAGTACAGGTCTCGGATAGAGACGGGTCGGGGTAAGGAGTACTTCGCCAAGCGGCTTGTCGAAGCCTTCATAAGTTTCTTTGAGCGAGAGGCCATTGTCTTTGATGATGCGGCGCACCAGAGAGTAGCCATTCGAATGAACGCCCGTGGATGGCAGGCCGAGGATGACGTCTCCTTCCCGGATGTCTTCGCCGGTGATGATGTCTTTGCGATCCACGATGCCGACAGCAAAGCCTGCGACATCATAGTCACCCTTAGCGTAGAAGCCAGCCATTTCTGCGGTCTCACCGCCCAGCAGCGCGCAGCCGGACTCGATGCAGGCATCTGCGACGCCCTTTACGATCTCTGCCATCAGTTCTGGTTCCAGTTTGCCGGTCGCAATGTAGTCGAGGAAAAAGAGCGGACGTGCGCCCTGTACCAGGACATCATTGACACTCATAGCAACACAGTCCTGCCCGATGGTATCATGGATGCCCATCTCAATGGCAAGGCGCAGCTTCGTGCCGACACCATCCGTGCCGGAGACAAGGATCGGATCATCGGAGAGTTCTTCTTTCAGGCGGAAGAGTCCGCCGAATCCGCCAAGATCCCCCATGACGCCGCGGGTATAGGTCGCCTGTACGGATCTCTTGATCAGCTCTACTTCTCTTTCTCCTGCATCGATATCGACGCCGGCTTCTGCATAGGTCAGGCCTTTCTTCTTTTCAGCCATAGTTCCTCCGTGTATAAATGTATAAATAAAGATGTTAGAAATGGGTTCAGCAGGTTCTATAGGTTCTGAGGGTTCAATGGAAATGGTGCGGCGCATAAATCATAAAGCGCCGCATTATTATATGAGGCAATGCCCGCAGCTGGCATGCAATACCGAGGCATCGATTGAAATGCCTGCTCATCTCTCCATTTTGCCAGTAGCACAAAGATTCGAGGACTTCGCTCGGAATGACGATACGAGAAAAACGATACATGCGCTTAGCATGCTGGCCGCTTCGTGGCACCTTGTCCTGCGCCACAAGCAGGAAACCTAATCCCTAGCCACTAATTTATCAGCTATTCCTCATCATCCATGCTTCCGAGGCCGTTGTGCGGAACATGTTCCGGATAGATGCCATCGAAGCAGGCAAAGCACATATCTTCCTTCTTGATGCAGGAGATCGACTCTGCAAGCCCTTCCAGGGAAAGGTAGTGCAGGGCATCTGCGCCGATCATGGAGCAGATCTCTTCGGTCGAATACTTCGCTGCGATAAGCTGCTTTCTTTCCGCGGTATCGATGCCGAAGAAGCACGGATACTTGACTGGCGGCGAGCTGATACAGAGCTTGATCTCCTTGGCGCCGGCGTTCCTCAGAAGGTTAATGATGATGCCGCTCGTCGTGCCGCGGACGATGGAGTCATCGATCAATACGATGCGTTTTCCTTCGACATTCATGCGGATCGGGTTCAGCTTCATGCGGACAGCGCGTTCACGCTTTTTCTGCCCCGGCTGGATGAATGTACGGCCCATGTACTTATTCTTGAGCAGCCCTTCTACGAAGGGGATGCCGGAAGCAGCGGCATAGCCAAGAGCAGCGACATTGCCGGAGTCCGGAACGCTCATGACGACGTCTCCGTCGAAGCGGCATTCTTCCCAGAGCTTCCTGCCCATATTGAGGCGAGCCTGATAAATGTCCTGTCCATTCATGATGGAGTCCGGGCGGGCAAAATAGATGTATTCAAAAGAGCAGATGCCATGCTTATGAGCATCGACCGGGCAGTACATGGTGGAACGGACGCCATTGTCATCGATGGAAACGATTTCACCCGGAAGGATGTCACGGACGAATTTGGCATCGATGGCATCCAGCGCCGGCGTCTCCGAAGCCAGGACCCAGCCCGTTTCGGTCTTGCCGAGGACGAGCGGGCGATAGCCAAAGGGATCGCGGCAGCCATAGAGCGCCTTATTCGTGCAGGCGACGATCGCATATGCGCCGTGGATCTCATCCATCAGTTCTTTGAATTTTTCTTCTTCGGTCGGACGGCGGCTTCTTGCCAGCAGTTTAATGATGACTTCCGTATCCATCGAAGTCGAGAAGGTAGAACCTTTCAAAAGGAGGCGGCGGCGAAGATTCAGTGTATTCACCAGATTGCCGTTATGCGCGAGTGCCATGGGGCCATCGATGCTGTCTGCCTGCAGCGGCTGGACATTCGCCGGGATGGAAGAGCCGGTCGTGGAATAGCGCACATGGCCGATGCCGATGTGACCTTCCTTTTCCGGCAGGTTGCGGAATACTTCCGTTACAAGTCCCATGCCGCGGAAGGTCTCCATTTCCTTGCCGTCAGTGACGGTGATACCGGCACTTTCCTGCCCGCGGTGCTGCAGGGCAAAGATACCATAGTACACTTCATGCACCGCCGACAGATTATGATCGAAAATGCCGAAGACGCCGCACTCTTCATGGGGTTTGTCATCATAAATTTCTGTACTTTTGTACATTCGGGAATTCTCCTATACATATAAATGGTGACTGGTCACCAGCTTCTAGTCCCCAATCTTAAAATTTTTCGCCAGTCAGAAGTTCATAGGCTTCTTTATAGATGCCGATGGTCTTATCGATGATCTCCTGCGGTACGGTATCTCCCGGATGAGCCTTCAGATAGTCTCTTACAAACTGCTTGTCATAGGAAGGCTGTCCATGGCCTGCTTCATAGCCCTTTGCCGGCCAGAAGCGGGAGTTATCCGGTGTCAGCATTTCATCACCGAGGACGATGTTTCCATTTTCATCGAGGCCGAATTCAAATTTCGTATCTGCAATGATGATGCCTCTTTCCAGTGCATAGTCCGCGCACTTGTTGTAAAGAGCCAAGGTCAGTTCAGACAGCTTTTCCATGTATTCCTTGCCTTTGCCCGGGAAGAAACGGTTGACCCATTCTTCGCCTTCTTCCATGGAAATGTTCTGGTCATGTTCACCCGCCGGTGCTTTGGTGGATGGGGTGAAGATCGGCTGCGGGAGCTTCTGGCATTCCTTCAGGCCTTCCGGCAGCTGGATGCCGCAGACTTTGCCGTCCTTCTGATAGCCTTCCCAGCCAGAACCGGTGATGTAGCCGCGGACGATGCATTCGACCGGGATCATATCGAGCTTCTGTGTCTTCATAGAGCGGCCTTCAAATTCCGCGGTCTGGAAGAATTCCGGCATATCTTTGGTGTCGATAGAGATCATATGATTCGGCACGATGTCTTTCGTGAGATCGAACCAGAACTTGGACATGCGGTTCAGCACACAGCCTTTTTCCGGGATCGGGCATTTCAGGATGTTGTCAAAAGCAGAAATGCGGTCTGTGCAGACCATGACGAGGCTGTCGCCGAGATCATACAGTTCACGAACTTTGCCGGATTTGAATGGTTTGTATTCTTTCATTGGTATTCTCCTTTTGGAACTTCGTATCGTTTATTCAATCATAGTAAGACTAGTGACTAGGGACTAGTGACTAGGGACTAGGGATTAGGGATTAGGGATTAGGGATTAGGAACCGGAGACTAGAGACTAAAAGATCGTAAGGCTGGAAGACATCTGACGTCTAACGTCTAATGTCTCAAGCAGGCATCGCCCCATATATATTCGAGGCGCTTCTATCTTTTTATACGCCGCACCGCCATTTCGCATTTCTCATTTCTAATTTCTCATTCAAGCAAGGCTTTCAACCGCCTTCAAAGGACGACCCGCCCCTCGGGCTAACCCTGACTCCTTATCTTCCCAATTCCTTCTGCAGTTTTGCGTCTTTTTCAAAAATTTCTTTGGCTGCCTTTTCACGATAGGCTTTGTATTTCTGGAAAAGCTCCGGATCCGATACCGCACCGATCTCTACAGCGAGGAAGGCTGCATTCTTGGTGCCATCGATCGCCACTGTAGCGACCGGGATCCCGGAAGGCATCTGCACGATAGAGAAAAGCGCATCCATACCGTCGAGCTTGGCGCCGGAAAGCGGTACGCCGATGACCGGCTTCAGTGTCAGGCTGGCTACAACCCCCGGCAGAGCCGCTGCCATACCAGCGCCTGCGATGAAGGCGCCGACGCCCTTTTCTTCTTCTGCGGCTACAAAGTCTGCGAGCTTTTTCGGCGTGCGGTGAGCCGATGCGATCGTCACGTCATAAGTGACCCCGAAGTCGTCAAGAATGGAAAATGCCTTCTTCATGACCGGCAGATCGGAATCACTTCCCATAACAATCCCTACATGCATGATGATTTCCTCCCTCTTATGGCATGCGCCATAAAACAAAAATACTCCTCTGCAAATCAGCTGCGCATCAGACGCACAGCCCCTCTACAAAGGAGTTTTCTATAAGATACTCTTATAAGGATGGCACGGCAAAGACACAAGGGCGCACGCATGCCTGCCATGTGGCACTTGTTTCCGCAAAGCCAGCTGCTGTACGACATCTTTGCTCCCTCCTGCATGATAGAAAAAGCCTGCGCCCTTCTACTGCACAAGCCAGCTATCCATGCCCCTCTCAACCATGAAATATCCTTAATCATTCTAATATTTCTATTTTCTCTTGTCAATGATATCGAGCGCTTCTGCGACCTCTTACGTATAGAAATCACAAAATATAATGGGAGAGTAAAGTGAATTTCAGAAACTCTCATCCAGCATTATTCTTACTCACATGGTTGACTCGTAGGGCATACTCTCCTTCAATGGTGAATGAAAGCTCTGCTCTAATGAGAAATAAGGAATGGAAATCAGGACTGAAGGTGGCGGCTTCGCCGCGAATATATGAGGCGATGCCCGAATGCAGTATTCAAGTCACAAGTCACTAGCGGCTCCTAATCCCTAGTCACCAGTCACTAGCTACCAGTCACTAGTCACTCGGAGCCCCTTCTCCTCTTCATACCGATCGAGCGTGTCATTGTATTCCTTTTCCGTCAATGCCTTCATGATCTCACGGCGAAGCGCCGTCGCCTGTGGCAGGCCGTTGAAATAGCGGCTCGCATGCGCGCGCATCTCTCGGACCGCCGCATACTCTCCTTTCTCAAGGACAAGACCGTGGAGATGCTCCCGCGACATAGCAAGACGCATTTCCCAGGAGGGCGGATCCATGATCTCTCCCGTCTCCAGATACGTATCGACGGCTTTGAAGATCCACGGATTTCCCCACGCCGCGCGACCGATCGCGACCGCGGCGCAGCCTGTCTCCTCCATAAGGCGCTTCGCTGACGGCCCATCTACCACGTCTCCGTTGCCGATGACGGGAATGTGTACGGCAGACACCACCTTCGCGATCATCGCCCAGTCAGCCTCTCCCTGATAGAAGTCCTCCCGCGTCCTGCCATGCACGGTGATCGCTGCAGCACCGGCCTCTTCGACCGCGCGTGCAAGCTCTATGCAGTTCTCCGTGTCCCGCGACCACCCGAGACGCATTTTCACGGTGACCGGCACATGAACGGCCTCTGTCATCGCCTTCACGATAGACTGGGCCAGAGGGATATTCTTCATCAGTGCAGAACCATCGCCATTCTTGACCACCTTCTGCATGGGACAGCCCATATTGATATCGATGATGTCCGGCCCTGCCTTTTCCATTTCCTTCGCACCGAGCGCCATGATCTCCGGATCACTTCCGAAGAGCTGCAGCGCGACCGGGTGCTCGCCGGGATCGATCTTCAGCATATCCTCGGTCTTTTCATTTTTATAATACAGACCCTTGGCACTGACCATTTCCGCCGTCGTCAGTGCAGCTCCCATACGATGGGCAATGACGCGATACGCCAGATCGCTCACGCCCGCCATCGGGGCGAGCAGCGCCCAGCCGTCCAGCCGGACGCCTCCGATACTTGGTTTCTTGTACATGTTGATTCTCCGAATAATTGTTGGTTGATAGTTGTTTGGAAATATGGATAGGATTAGCCCATGGGGCGTGCCATCCCTTGACTGCGTTTGAAAGCCTCGCTTGAATGAGAAATGGTGGGGAGGCGCATAAAAATATAGAAGCGCCGCAGAGTAAAAATAGGGCGATGCCCGTAGAATTCTTGATCGCAGGTTTCCCGTTTGCGGTTTCCAGACATCGACTGTGTGACCGCGAATGACAAAGATTTCTCGCTTACGCTCGAAATGACGATACGAGGATACCATTCGCACAACTTTCCAGATTCTCTAATTCCTAGCTACCAGTCACTTCTCACTATACTTTTTCAAAAATGCCTTGAAGAACTGAACCGGCACGCCAAGATGCTCAGTCGGCATGCGTTCATCGACCTGATGCGCTTCGCCCCACTGCTCCGTCTTTAGGCGGCCGCTGAAACGGAAGACATTATCCGATACCTTCGCGTAATTTCGAGAGTCAGACGCCCCCAGCATGAGATTCGGCACGATGAGGGTTTCCTTGCCGAAGATATCATAGATGGTCTCGCTCATCAGATGATATGCTTCACTTTCGACACTGCCAGCCGGCTTCGGATCCTCTGCGAAAGTCGCTTTCACCTGTACATCACAGGGCATGATGGACTCCAGATAGTGCTTGACCGATTCCACCGTATCCCCCTGCAGGATGCGCACGCTCATCGTGGCTTCCGCATGAGAGGGCAGAACATTCGCCTGTGCGCTCGCTTCTGCCATGGTCACAGCGAAGGTCGTGTGGAGCTTCGCATCCAACTCCCGATCGTGCTTCGCCAGCTTCACGATATCATCCCAGTGCTTCTTGGGATGCGCGTAGAGCTTTGCGACTTTCTTATCTGCGACAGATTCCGCCAGCGCTTTCAGGTGCGCTTTCACCAGCGGGGTCAGGCGATAGGGCATCGGGTGGGCTTCCACGGCGGCTATCGCGCGAGCGACATCCCCCAGCACGGTCCCTTCCCCCGGTTTGCTGGCATGACCGCCTGCCCCCTCCTTATAGAGGACATATTCATTCGGTGCTTTTTCTGCCAGCCCCACCAGCGCTACGGGACGTTCATTTCCATGATATCCGACAGCTTCCACATGCCCGCCTTCATCAAAAATACAGTACGCCTTGACACCGTGGTCTTCGAGATACTTCGCCGCAAGTACAGAGCCCTTCTTGTCATCGGTGCACTGCACCTCTTCATCGTGGCCAAAAGACAGATAAATATCGAAATCAGGATCAAAGCCTTCTTCCAAAAGCTCTGTGATCGCATCCATTTCCGATGTCAGGACCGACTTGCAGTCCTCTGTGCCGCGTCCATAAAGGCATCCATCCGCGATCTCGCCGGCAAAGGGCGGATGGCTCCACTGCTCTTCATGCGGCGCTGGCACTACATCCTGATGCGCCATGAAGATGATCGGCTGCTTTTCCGCATGCGATGACTTCCAGTGGAAAAGCAGGCTTGCCTTCCCGATCGTCGTGACCTCGAGCTTTTCAAAAATCAAAGGATAGGCTTCCTGCAGAAACCGGTGCAGCCTGTCAAACTCGCTCCAGTCCGTGCTCGCATCATTGACCGAGGAAACGGTCGGGATTTGGACGATGCCCTGCAAGTGGGCGATGTATTCTGTATGTTCCATATGTACCTCCGAAAAAAACAAGAGGGGCATTCCTGCCCCTCCTTATTTTATTACATTATTATAAGGAATGATAGTGGAAAAATAGGTCCCGGAAAAGTCACCCCCCAGCGATCACTATTTTTTCACATGATATACGAAAGACTTGATTACGGCTGGCCCTCTGACTCCTGACAGCCATCATGACTTCTTATAAAACTGATGAAAGGCAGGAGCCGAAATGCCGATGAAGAGAAGGCAGCCTGCCAGACCCCATTTCAATTCATCGAGTTCTCTTGCGATCAGCTTGCCCATTCTTCCTCATCCTTTCTTTGCCAAACAAAAAGCTCTCGTCCCATAAGGGACGAGAGCCATAGCTTCGTGTTTCCACCCAATTTCATATACCTGTCACCAAGTATACCTTACAAGGTTCTAACAAACCCCTGGCTCTGTATCGGGAGCTCCCGGAAGACCTACTGTCCTTTCAGCCTTACATGCTCAGAAATGCACTTCATCATCCTATCCGTGTCCGCTCTCACTCTCCGGACTCGCTTGACCGTCTTCCGATTGACTACTCTTTTCTTCATAGCACTTATCGATGAACATAGGGTAGCATAATGAAAAAGAAATGTCAAATGGTTTTTGGGAATGAACGCGGAATCTAGGGAAACGCTGATTCAATCGCAGAGTCGGATTTCATATGGATTTTTATACATAGCTTCGTCATCATCTTCCTTAAATAGCTCGCTATTCGCGTCAGATGATTCCTGGCTCTGTATAAAAATCCAAGAATGAAATCTGACAACGATTTAATCAGTGTTTCCCTAGAGCAGCTGATGTCTCATGCAAGTCCTGCAAGCGAAAGAGGCGAGGGGTCCTCGGAGAAGACGGGAGCAGGCCTTTCCGCTTCACCTTCCCTCTCAAGGACACGACGCAGGAATTTTCTGGTTTCCTCCTTCTGCGGACGAGTGAATACCATCTCCGGTGTACCTTCTTCTACAATGAGTCCGTCTTTCATGAAAATGACTTTCGAAGCCGCCTCTTTGGCAAATTTCATTTCATGCGTCACGACCACCATGGTGACGCCTTCTGATGCCAGTTTCTTCATGACCTTCAAGACGCCGCCCACCAGCTCCGGATCCAATGCTGAGGTCGGTTCATCAAAGAATATCACTTCCGGCTTCACCGCAAGCGCTCTGGCGATGCCGACACGCTGCTGCTGCCCGCCGGAAAGCTGAGAAGGGTAGTAGTCCTTCCGATCCGCAAGACCGACTTCTTCGAGTGCTTCCAGCGCAATTTGCCGCGCCATTTCTTTCTTCATTCCTCGTCCGACAGTCAGCCCGAGCATCACATTTTCCAGTGCCGTTTTATTCGCAAAAAGATTATAGCTTTGGAAAACGAAAGCTGTATTCTTTCTCACCCAGGAAATATCCACCGGTCTGGCTTTCTTCAGGTCCAGTGATTTCCCGTCAAAGTCCATCTCGCCGCCGTCCGCTTTTTCCAAAAAGACCAGACTGCGAAGGAGCGTGGTCTTCCCCGAGCCGGATGGTCCCAGAATGACGATGACATCCCCCTTATTGACCTTCATAGAAACGTCTCTAAGGACATGATTCTTACCAAAGCTTTTCTTCACATGTGAGATTTCCAGCATAATTATCCCTCCTCGCCGGCAGTGCGGTACCAGCTTATTTTTGTTTCGAACAGTTTGTAAATCACCTGCACCACGCTGCAGATGACAAGATACAGGATAAAGACTTCCAGATACGCTTCAATATAGTTATAGCCATACGCCGCCTGGATCTTAGCCATGGCCATGATGTCCTTCACTCCGATAAAAAAGGCAAGCGACGTTCCTTTGATCAGGTTCACTGTCAGGTTGCAAAGATTCGGCACCGCAGAAGAGAGGGCCTGCGGAATAATGACTTCTCGGTAAGTCTGCCAGCGCGACAATCCGATGGTCAGTCCTGCTTCCATCTGCCCATCCGCCACACTGGTGATCGCAGAGCGAAAGATTTCCGACATGAGCGCGATCGTATTCAAAGTGAAGACGATCACTGCATACCAGAGAGGATTCAACGCCATGAAATACGTCGAATGACAAATCTGCCATTTGAACAAGTGAATGCAAAAGACTAGGAAGCAGTGCATATAGCAGAAGGATCTGCAGCACAAGCGGTGTCCCCCGGATGAATGAAATATAGAGTGTAATCAGCTTCTCTCCCCAGCCTCTCCCCCGTATCCGCCGGTCAGCCAGAAAAAGCGCCGGCAGGAAAGACAGTACCAGTACCAGAAATGTCAGCCCCAGCGTGACCGGGATCGCTTTCAAAAGAAAAGGCAACGCCTTTTCCATAAATGCACAGTCCAACATGCTTGTCCTCCTTTCAGCTCATTCTTCGCTCGTGAGACAATGATGTCTCCAGCTTCAGAAAGCTCCGCTCAATCACGATCGACAGCGCCCAGTATAGGATCATGCTCGCCGTGTAAAGCTCGATCCCATATCCTCCATAATTTTTAGCAATGATCAGATTCGTCCTTCCCAAAAGATCGATGAGTCCGATCGTGTATGCCAGAGCGCTTTCTTTCAAAAGATTGATCACAGAATTTCCAAAATTCGGAAGCGCGATCACGGCCGCCTGCGGCAGTATGACATGGATGAATGCTGATAGCGGAGAGAGCCCGATCGTCACGGCTGCCTCGTACTGTCCTTTCGGCACCGCCAGATAGGCCGAGCGGAAAACCTCCGATACATAGGCACCGAAGAGCATCGTGAAAGTGATGATCACAAAGACAGCGCGCGATAAGTCATCGATATCAATAGCAAAAGCAAACTCCATCCACTTGGGCAGACCATAGAAAACTATAAATAAGAGAACAATGGATGGGGTGCAGCGGATCACATACGTATATCCGTCTGCTGCGCACCGAAGCACCTTATGGGAAGAAAGCTTTGCCCATGCAAGCAGCATGCCAAGGATAGATCCCGTCAGGATACTGATCAGCCCCACTTCCAGCGTCACCAGAAGGTACGGCAGCAATGCCGGAATCGATGAGAAAATAACTTCTGGGGAAAATGGTCTATTCTGCATTTTGCGCTCCTTTCTTCCCGTCTTGGCAGGATCACTGCTTGTCTAAGAGCAGATCCAGTTCTTCACCAAAATATTTCTTTTCCAGCTCGGCGATCTTTCCTTCCTTCTTGAGCTCGCCCAGTGCTTTGTCCACTTCCTCGGCCAATTTCGTCTCCTTCTTATTGACAAGAGCATACGTCGGAAGTGCCTTGTATCGGAAGTAGGTCAGCTTATCCTTAAACTGCCCATACGGTGCATCCTTGGCAGTTACATTCTTCTGGTAGGCCAGCTCAATGGAGAAATAGCCATCATAGCGACCTTCCAGCACCCAGCTGTAGGCATCTGCGATCTCGAAATTTTCTGAAGCCTCCAAAGCAATGGGATGATCCGGGTGCACTGCATTATAATCCGTCACGACCTGATACTGTGCATTCTGCGGAGCGATCGGTACAAGCTTCTTTCCGGCCTTAGCAAAATCATCCAGATTCTTGATCGTATTCGCATCCTCACTGCGGATCGTCACGCCGATCACGCTGGCGCCGATGTTATTCTTCGGGAAAATGTATTTCTTTTCGCGGGCCGGCGTCTTCCATATCCCCTTCGTCCCGATATCATATTTGCCTGATTCCACCCCGATCAAAAGATCATCGTCAGATGTCGGCACATATTGAAATTCATACTGCGGTAGCTTTTTCTACTTCCTTCATGACCGCCACTTCAAGGCCGTCCGATTTGTTGTTATCATCCACGAAATCATAAGGGAAGTAGTACGCTGTATGAGCGACTTTGACTACCTTCTTTCCGCTCTCTGCTGCCGAGGATGCCGCTTGATCTCCGCCGCAGCCAGCTGCTGCGAGAACCACTCCTGCCGCTCCGGTCAGCAGCGCCATTTTTGCTATATTTGTCCATTTCATTATGAAGTCTCCTTTTCTCTGATCCATCTTCATCTGTGTCCGTCACTCATTGGCTGCCTCTCGCACCCATTTCAGATGAGAAACCGGTGTATCTCTCGGGATCGTGCAGTCAGCACCAAGGACGACCCCGATCCGCCCGGCTTCGTCCAAAAGCCGTCGGGTTTCTGCCTTGATCACCTTTTCTGTTCCGCTATAGATCAGATCCTTCTCGGTCTGGCCAAAGCCCCCGATCACTGCCTTGCCCTGAAACAGCTTTTTCCCTTCTGAAAGAGATACGCCCTCGACCTTGGCCGCCCAATTCACCGCCAGGAAAGGATACTCTCGATACCAACTGAGATGATTATGGAAGCCATGATAACCGCAGATATGCAGAATGTTCTCTCCGCCGGCTCTATTGGCTGCTTCCAGAATCTTTTGTTCATAAGGTGCGATGATTGTCCGGTATGCTTCTTCTGTCACTTCATCGCAGCTGATGTTATTGACAGAAAGATAAATCCCATCGACCTTCGCCTCCTCCACCAGTGCTTTGGCCAGCTCTGCATAGTCATCAGAAATCACATCCAGCACATGCGCCAGTTTATTAGGCTCCTGCTTCAGCCAGTCCGAAAGATTGACCGGATGGCCGATCCCGGTCTGCATGAATTCTATGGTCCGTGGGACAGCGAATAAATTATAGAAAAGCGGAGTTTCTTTCCCATATATAGACACTAGTTTTCTGGCATATCGGATCTGCGCGGCAAACCATTCCGACTCTTGCCCCAAAGGGGTGATCGCCATCAGCTCTTTCGGACTATCGACAGCTTTCTGAAGCAATGGATGCGGGTAGCCAAAGAAACCATCCGTCATGATCTTGATCATGTCTGGCTCAAAAGCCTGATAGAAATCCGCCTGACCTTCCAACGCCTTCTCTGTCAGCTGCGGATGTGAAAAAGCATCTGCTCCCACCTCATCCTGCAAAAAATGATGCCAGAATCCCACCGGAATACGATCTGCTTTTTCATTGTGAAAAACGGCTTGTATCAATTCTCTTTTATTCTGTCTCATAGGTATCTCCTTTTCTTGTACCATTATTTTCGATCACTATCTGCATCATCTTACATTTTCTACATCGTCTCATCGCTTTACCTCAAATAAAAAAGTCCCAGGAGAAAATGTCTCCTGGGACGAGGACTCGTGTTTCCACCCAGATTCGCCATGGGATCACTCCCCTGGCCTTATAAGGTACATACCATACCCCTGCGCTGTAACGGGCGTCTCCCGAACGGCCTAGCGGCTTCTGCCTTCGGCCCATTGGCTCCGGAATGCACTTCCATATCCCTATTCATATCCGCTCTCACTGTCCGGACTCGCTTTGCTGACCTCGGGAAATGTACTCTTTTCCATCCTTGCCTGTATTTTTTGGCTGATCGATCGTTTATTGGCTCTTATCCATCTGGCTCCAGACAACGGAAAGCCTGTCATGACTTCTTATAAAACTGATGAAAGGCAGGAGACGAAATGCCGATGAAGAGCAGGCAGCCTGCCAGACCCCATTTCAATTCATCGAGTTCTCTTGCGATCAGCTTGCCCATTCTTCCTCATCCTTTCTTTGCCAAACAAAAAGCTCTCGTCCCATAAGGGACGAGAGCCATAGCTTCGTGTTTCCACCCAATTTCATATACCTGTCGCTAAGTATACCTTAAAAGGTTCTAACAAACCCTGACCCTGTATCGGGAGTTCCCGGGAAGACCTACTATCGCTTCAGCCTGCCAAACTCAGAAATGCACTTCAGCATCTTATCCATGCCCGCTCTCACTCTCCGGACTCGCTTTGCTGTCATCAGACTGCTTACTCTTTTCTTCATCGTTTCGTTGTGTGTACTTTATCACCATTTAGAAGCGGTGTCAAGGGCTTTTTTATTTTTTGGTGGTCTTTAGCATACGTGGCAGAAGGTTAGCGATAGATGACCTCAAATTCGCGATCCCCTTTTCGCTCCATTTTGGCCGCGCGGCTGTGACCGACAGCGACAGCAAGAAGCGGATAGGTGCCTTCCGGAAGACCGAGAGCCTTCACATAGTCCGCGTCGTGCCCCAGATGACGGATGAAGCCGTAGAGGACGACAGAGCCGAGGCCGAGGTCGGAGGCTTTCAGGTGGATATGCTCAGCGATGATGCCGGCATCGAATTCCTTCAGGTAATCAAAAGCCTCCTTCGTCTCGCAGATGAAAATGAGCGCCGGCGCCTCAAAGAACATATGCGGCTTGCCGAGCTTTTCTTCCGCTTCCTTGTCGATGGCAGAAAGAAGCGCTCTGTCCGTCACGACGCAGAGGGTATAGCCAGCATCATTGTGCTTTCCGACAGAAGAAGCGAGCGCCGCTTTCACCAGCGCGGCAAGGTCTTCCTTCGAGACCGGCTCGTCCGTGTAGGAACGGATGGATTTACGAAGTGCAAGTACCTGATCAAATTCCATGATGATCTCCTTTTTGAAAATGGTAACTGCTGCCAGATGACAGTTCGCAGATATCAGTTGTCTGACGTCTGATCCCCAGACCCTATCTCTGCAGTAAATTTGTCAATATGACCCCCGCCATCTCGTAGTCATCGATGCGGACGGCTTTCGGCATTTCTTTTCCCTTTTCGAAAAAGCGAAGAGGGCCGTGATCCAGCTCAGCATGGTCAAGATCCGCGATCTCCAAGGTGAAGGCCTCCTTCTTCCCACGGAAGCCGATACGCTCCGTGGTGATCCAGAGAGCGCCATTGCTGTCTTCCTTCCAAGGACCATTGCTGGGATCCTTGAGGCTTCCCGCCCGGAAGGGCGAGTCTTTGGAAATCACCAGTCCTTTCTCATTGGTACCGGAAAGCTTCATAAGCTTGGCGGATGCGGCAAAATGAAGCGCTTCGCCCTCACGATACTTCACGCTGGCATAGTCCGGATTGATCTTCGGGAGCAGCCCCTCCTCCTGGATCTTGTAAATGGCATTGCAACGTTTCGCGATGGTCTGATAGCGATATTTCTCCTTTTCTTTCATCATGTAGCAGGCCTCGATGAGAGACTGGTATAGCTCATAGTCCTCATCGGTCATATAGCCTTCCTGATACAGCTCTTCAAAAACCTTGTCACACGCCATCGCCTGTGCGCTGGCGAGCTGCTTGTTGCTGAGGTCCTTCTCCTTCGCGTAATGGATCAGCTCTTCCAGGACATCTTCATCTAAGGCATCCTCCAACACCGCCTCTGCGAGCTTTCCCGCATAAGCGGTGATGAATTCATCTTTGTTCTTGCCAAACAGATCGAAAAACATAGTGTATCCTCCGTAATATATCCATTTCCTGAAGACCGGCTGGTCCCCGGCGTCGTTAATAGTCGTTAATAGTCAGAAACGAGAGATGGAGATGCGCCGCATAAAAGCAGCTCCGCCCCTGGTTCCCAGCCACCAGTCACTAAGTTTGAAAGCAGGGATTAGGGATTAGGGATTAGTGGCTAGGGATTAGGAGTCTTAAGGAAACGCAATACTAGCCCCTAGTCCCTAGTCACTAGTCACTAGTCACTAGGAACCCTTAAGCTCATTTTTTCTATTATAGCCCATAAAATAATTTTTTGCTTACAAGATATACCCAGATTTGCAGAATCATGTTAGAATAAAATAAGAAAAGCAAGTCATTGGCAAATCAGGATCCCCTGTCAAGTCAAATGGCGGGTCTATCCCGCTTTACCTTTCATCCAAAGGAGGTACCCCAAATGGAAATCAAAAAAATTCTCGTACCGGTCGATGGTTCGGATGCTTCAAAGCGCGCCTTCAAAATGGCGATCGATGTCGCAAAGGTTCATGGCGCTGAGCTCATCGTCACCTGCATCGCTGATGTCAGCGAGGCCGCCTATCCGATCATGGGTGTCACTTTGGATAAAAATGGCTTCATCAATATCAAAGCCAAGGCAGAAAGACTGCTCGCTGCACTGAAGGAAGAGATCCCGATCGAGCTCGACTATGAAGAGATCGTAGAGACCGGCATCCCGGGTGCCGCTATTACGGAGATCGTAGAGCAGCAGGGCATCGATATGGTCGTCATCGGCAACAGCGGCAAGGGCGCTGTCTCCTCCTTCGTCATGGGGAGTGTCAGTCAGTATGTCATCCACCACGTCAAATGCCCGGTACTTGTCGTGAAATAAACCAATAAAAGACCGCCATCCGAAAGGGTGGCGGTTTTTTATTGGTTCTGAAAAGTCGAGCCCTTTTTCAGTGAAAGGAAGGTCGACCCATGGTGCGACATACCGGCACCGTCAATCACTCATACATCACCTTTTCAAGGCAAAGCCCGCAGGCAGGCGCAGTGAAGCCGGCGCGGGTGCGATCGTGAGCCGCGAGGATATCTTCCATCTCAGAGGCTCTCCTCTTCCCCTCGCCCACTTCGACAAGCGTCCCCACGAGGATACAGATCATATTCTGCAGGAAGCCATCTCCGATGAAATCCATGACCAGCTCTCCCTCCGTCATATGAAGAGAGATCTCCTTCACGTGACGCACACAGGACTTCTTCATGTGCCGATTTCCGCAGAAGGACTTGAAGTCGTTCCTGCCCTCCAGAAGATGCGCGGCCTCTTCCATGGCGGAAATATCGAGCGCTTCTCCCAGCTGCCACACATAGCGCCGCTCGAAGACGTTCTTTTCACTGCCGGTGCGAATGCGGTAACGATAGAATTTTCCTGTCGCGGAGAAACGGCTGTGAAAACGCTCACCCGCTATCCTCATGCGCGACACACCGATGTCATCCGGCAGAAGACGGTTCAGCTCATCCTCCAGCTGCCTGACGGGCAGCACCACAGAAAGCTGAACATTCGCACACTGTCCGCGCGCATGGACTCCGGCATCTGTCCGTCCTGCGCCGATGACCTGCGCCTCTTCGCCCGTCAGCTTCCTGAGCGCCTTTTCCAGCTTGCCCTGGATCGTCTCTTCCGTGCGTGTCTGCCGCTGCCAGCCTTCGTAGCGGCTGCCATCATAGGAAACGATAAATGAATAGTTTGCCATAACGTTTCTCCTTACGAAATCAGAATGAGAAGTTTAAAAGCAGGGATTAGTAGCTAGGGATTAGGGATTAGGGATTAGACTAGGAGACTGAGAGACATCAGACATCAAAGCTCTGACTTCTGACTTCTATTCTCCGGCCTTCGGGCATTGCCCATATATATTCGCTGCGAAGCCGCCCCCTTCATTCCTAATTCCTCACTGCTAATTCCTCATTCGCGCAAAGCTTTCATGCAGAATCAGTGGACGGCACGCCCCAGGGGCTAACCCCGGAAAGAACGCACCTCTCATAGGGCATCCAAATATCCGGCATTATATAGAATAACTTATTCGTTATTTATATAAAACTCTTCGGCGCATCCTCATTTTATGCGCCGCACCTTCACTCCTCACTCCTAATTCCTCACTCCTCACTTTGAGTCAAAGCGTTTAACAGCTTTGTTGCCTCATATCCAGTCACACCAGTCCCTTGATTACCTGTTTCCCTACCGCTTTGTACACCGCGAGAAACAGTCCCACTTCCATGGGGAAGCAAAGGAGATTCTTGATGACGCGGGACAGGAAGATGGCCGAAGCCGCCTTGTCATAGTAGAGGACCAGCCAAAGGGTATTGAGGCCCAGATGGATCAGAAGCATGACAAGAAGAAACGGCACACAGACATAGGGAAATCGGATCTCCTTATGATAGAAAAACCAGCCAAACAGAAAGCCCGTCAGAAAATCAGACAGCGTGAAGCCGGGGAAGAAAATGCTCGTCCCAATGATCGCAGTACCGATGAGATTATCCAGCGCGCCCACCAGCCCCGCTTTCCACGGTCCGTAGAAAGCACCGGCGAGCGCGATGGGCAGAAATCCGAAGGTGATGCGCACAAAGGGCGTCTGGATGGCAAAGACGTAGGACAAAAGCACGGCAAGTCCGGTCAGAATGCCGAGCATGACCAGCTCATGAATTTTATTTTTAGGCATGAAAAAAGACCTCCTCCTGCTTGACTTGCTACAGGAGGAAGCCTTCTGCAGCAGCGGGATGCAGCTTCCGTACCGCGAGACGGGATGGCGATGAGGACTCATCGCCTTCCTGTCTCTTCGTCCGAGTGACAACTCCCTGTCCACTCGGCACTTCACGCACGGAAGCTTACTCTGCCTGATATTTTTAATTAGTACAGCTTTGCACCGGCCGGGATATGACGATCGACCATGAGGAGGTGGAGCTTTTCTTCGCCCTCTTCCTGATGAATGGCCGAGAGAAGCATGCCGCAAGAGTCGATCCCCATCATCTTCCGTGGTGGAAGGTTTGTGATCGCGATCAGTGTCTTGCCGACCAGTTCTTCCGGTTCATAGTAAGCATGAATGCCGGAGAGAATGATACGGTCTTCGCCCGTGCCATCATCCAAAACGAACTTGAGGAGCTTCTTGCTCTTCGGCACAGCGCTGCATTCCTTGACCTTGACGGCGCGGAAGTCAGACTTGCTGAAGGTATCGAAATCTACGAAATCCTGGAAGAGCGGTTCGATCTCTACCTTGGAGAAATCAATGGCTTCTTCTGCCTCTTCCATATCAGCCGCTGCGGCTTCTGCCTCTTTAGCGACCTTCTTCTCGAGCGCCGTTTCCGGTTTCATCGCCGGGAAGAGGAGGATGTCGCGAATGCTTGCAGAATTCGTCATCAGCATGAAGAGACGGTCAAGACCGATACCGAGACCGCCGGTCGGAGGCATACCATATTCGAGAGCCGTCAGGAAATCTTCATCGATCGGATGCGCTTCATCATCACCGTGCTTTCTTTCCTCGACCTGCATCTCGAAACGCTGTCTCTGGTCGATCGGGTCGTTCAATTCCGAGAAGCCGTTTGCGAGTTCGCGGCCATAGATGTAGGACTCGAAGCGGATGGTATAGCGCGGATCGGCCGGGTCGAGCTTGGAGAGCGGGGAGACTTCGATCGGGTGACGGGTGATGTGGACCGGCTGGATCAGGTGTTCTTCGGCATAGGCATCGAAGCATTCTGCCAGGATCTTACCAAAGCCATCAAATTCACTGTATTCTACATGCAGACGGTCAGCGATAGCACGTGCATCATCGATGGTTTTGCATGCATCGAAGTCTTCATGGGTTGGCGTATATTTCTTCACAGCCTCTGCCATGGTGAGTCTTGGCCACGGAGCCTTGACGTCGATTTCTGTATCCTCGTACTTGAACTTGGTCGTACCGTAGGCAGCCATCGCGCAGGCTTCTACGATCTGTTCAGTCTGGTTGATGACGTCTTCGATATCCCCATAAGCCTGGTATGTTTCGATAGCGGTGAATTCCGGATTGTGGCGGGTATCCATGCCCTCGTTTCTGAAGTTTCTCGTGATCTCGAAAATTCTTTCATAACCGCCGACGAGCAGTCTCTTGAGGTAAAGCTCCGGCGCGATACGCAGATACATGGTCATATCGAGAGCATTGAAATGGGTGGTGAATGGCTTCGCATTCGCACCGCCATACAGCGGCTGGAGGACCGGGGTCTCGACTTCGAGGAAGGCGTGGTCCGTATACCACTGTCGAATGGCGCGCATCATAGCCGCACGCTTGATGAAAGTATCTTTGACTTCCGGATTGACCATGAGGTCAAGGTATCTCTGGCGATAGCGCTGTTCCTTGTCGGTGAGACCATGCCATTTTTCCGGCAGTGGACGAAGCGACTTGGACAGCATCGTGAAATGCAGGACGCGAACAGTGAGCTCGCCGGTGTGAGTCTTGAAAACGACACCTTCGATACCAAGGATATCACCGAGATCGACGAGTTTAAAGAGAGCCCATTCATTTTCCGGCAGCTCATCTTTTCTGAAATAGAGCTGGATATCGCCGCTCTGGTCACGCAGGACACAGAATGCGGTCTTACCCTGCCCGCGGCGGATCATGATACGGCCAGCGAGGCGGACATGAGTTTCATTCTTTTCGAGCTCCTCAGCCTGCTGTCTGATGTCAGATGCATGGTGATCATAGTCAAACTTCTGACCATATGGTTCTACGCCGAGCGCACGGATCTTCTCCAGCTTTTCACGACGGATCAGCATCTGGTCATTCAGCTTTGGCCCGTTATTCTGATTCATTTTCTCTGTCATTTTTACCCTCATTTTATAAATAGCACAAAAAGGGTCCAGAGTCCCGTGCACCGAGAGAGGGCACTTTTGAAAAGCCCGTCCTGTCTCCGTACCTTGAATCCTGAACCCTGCATCGCCAGATCATGGCGGATCGTGCAGGATGAAAAATCATTTTAATTATCTTTGATCTCGATGACCTTGTACTTCAGTACAGCGGTCGGAGCATCCGCTTCGACGATATCGCCCGCTTTCGCGCCGACAAGGGCACGGCCGACCGGAGATTCATTGGAAATCAGTCCCTCGAAAGGATTCGACTCGGTGGAGCCGACGATGGTGACGGTTTCCTGCACATGCTCTTCCATATCTTCGATAACGACAGTAGAACCGACATCTACACGGTTCTTCGTTCCCTTTTCAATGACCTGTGCTGTACGGATCTGCTGTTCAAGCTGCTGGATGCGGCCTTCGAGAAACGCCTGTGCATTTTTCGCTTCATCGTATTCGGAGTTTTCCGAAAGGTCGCCCATGGCAATGGCTTCTTTCAGACGCTGCGCGACTTCCGCACGTTTGACACTGCGGAGTTCGTCGAGCTCCTTCTGCATATTTTCAAGGCCTTCTTTGGTGACCAGGGTACGCTGCATTTCTGCCATGACAATTTGCCTCTTTTCTGAATAATTTTATTCCTTATATGGGGGATCCCATAGAAAGTCATATTTAATAGTATATAGCAAATATAAACGGAGTGTCAAGGAAAGCGGGGACTGATGGCCAAGCCCCACGCAGCGGGTTCATTGCAAAACGTGCAAAGCGGGTCCTATCCATGCAAAAGAGTCCCAGGGAAGGTGCAGTAAGAAAGAAGAAAGCCCCGTTGCTTTCGCATTATAGATTTCTTCTTTACCATAGGTAATAAAATATATTTATTCTCACTTACGCAGCTTCCATTCTCATATAGCTTATCATTTTTGTCACTGTGAGGCATTGTGGGGCAATTTCACCCCATTTCAGGCGTTCAGAGGATAAACTGCAGAAAGAGATCCTCGGATGCAAGCGTATAGAGTTGCATATTTCCGACATGAATATGCATAATATTCACAAGCCTATTTTGGTTGAAAACCCCGGAAGGGCGATAAAAAGGGCAGTTTGAGGTTTTATGAAATTTTGGTAGGAAAAATCATGATACATTCTGATTTATCATTCCAATCCATGCCAATCCGTGATAGCTGCCATTTTCTTCTATTTTTCTCTTTTTTCCTTTGAAGTCCTCAAAAGTTCATAGGAGTTGCTCTGAAAAAAAATATCAAATTTTTTCAAAAAAAGTCTTGTCATACGGGTTCGATTATGGTATATTGCAATAAATAAAAATTCACGCGCCCTGTTTCGGCAGTTGAGCTGCGAATCGGTCTCTCTGTGACCGGTAGGTTTTCTTTATGCCCTGTTTCTTTCACCGTTATCGAAAGCAAATGGGGCTCGTGCATGCCTTGATGATTTCAGACTGCATCATCCGGAAACGTCCGGGACAACATTTTTTCCCCCATCATGACATCGTCATGAGTTGGATTAAGAAAGAAGGGAACAAACCTTGTCTAAGAGCAAAAAAATGGGAGTGGTACAGCTCACAACAGTCACAGCCATCAACATGATGGGTTCCGGTATTATTCTTCTGCCAGCGACACTGGCTGAAGTCGGGACAGTTTCTATTTTCGCCTGGATCCTCGCCTCGATCGGCGCGACCATCCTCGCGTATGCGTTTGCCAAGTGCGGCATGTTCACAAAGAAGGTCGGCGGCATGGGCGGCTATGCAGAGTATCGCTTTGGTCGATCGGGAAATTTCGTCTCTAACTTCTGCTATACGATTTCCCTCATCATTGCGAATGTTGCTATCGCAAGCGGCGTCGTCAGCTACGGCTCATATGTCTTCGGCTTTGACCTTTCGCCGGTCGAAGTCTGCCTCGCTACCATTGCTACTCTCTTTCTTGCAGCGACCATCAGTCTGGTCGGCCCGAAGAAATTTGGTAAATTCACCTCTCTCGGTGTCATCTGCGTCGTGATTCCGGTCATCGGCCTCCTCTTTGCCGGCGGTTTCTTCTTCGATGCAAACATCTACAGAGAAGCCTGGAATCCGTCCGATATGCCGTTCTATGCGGCAATGAAAGACTCCATTGCTGTCATCATCTGGGCTTTCCTGGGTCTTGAAACTGCCTGTGCCAATTCTGATACGGTAGAAAATCCGGAAAAGAACGTACCGATCGCAGTCCTCGCCGGGACGCTTCTCGCCGGTGCCTGCTACACCACCTCGACGGCTATCATCGGTGGACTCGTACCTTACCAGCAGCTCATGGTCTCCGGTGCGCCCTTCGGCCTTGCGTATGCCTCCATGTTTGGCGACACTGTCGGCCACATCGTTTCCTGCATGCTCGTCTGCTCCTGCTTCGTCTCTCTGACCGCATGGCAGTTCACTGTATCGGAAGTAGCTCGTGAAGCCTCCAGCATCGGCCTTTTCCCGCGCTTCCTCTCCACGGTCAACAAATTCCGTTCGCCTTATGTAGCGATCGCCTGCCTCTTCGGCATCCAGCTCTGCATGACGCTCGCTACCATCAGCCCGACTCTCCTGAAGCAGTTCAACATTCTGATCAACCTCGCGGTCATGATCAATCTCATCCCTTATCTTCTCGCGATGGGTGCTGTCTCTGATCTGCAGAAAGCAGAAGGCGTACCGATGGAAAAAGCAAAGATCGCAAACATCGCTGCTATCATCGGCGGCATCTACAGTGTATATGCGGTTTACGGCTGCGGCTGGACCGTCATTCTGGAAGGTGCCTTCGTCACCGCTATGAGTTACGTGATCTACGCGATCGTTTCGCCAAAGCTCCGTTACAGTGCAGCACAGATCTCCACCTTTCCACCGATGGAAAAGAAATAAATAAGATAAAAAAACTCCCGACAAAATCGGGAGTTTTTTATTGCCAGATGCAGAGTGAGCCCAAGGGGCGGATCGTTCCTTGGATTCCGTTTGAAAGCTCTGCTCAAATGAGGAATGAAGGTGGCGGCTTCGCCGCGAATATATATGGGTCGATGCCCGAAGGCTTCTTGATAACAGGCTTCCTGTTTTAGCTCTTTCTAACATCGTCCGATGAGCCGCGAATAACAAAGATTTCTCGCTTCGCTCGAAATGACAATACGAGAGAGTCAGATGTCTCCCAGTCACTAGTCACCAGTCACCAGTCATTAGTCCCCAATAGTTTCGTTTCTATTTCTTCCTTGGCCTTCCTGACGAAGGAGAGCATATCTGGATCCAGCGGATAGCGGATGACGCAGCCGGGCGAAAGAATGACATGGCGGCCGCCCGTCTCTCTAAGCGTCTCATAGATCTGGTGCTCGATCTCATTTTTATGTCCGTCGGTGATATCCATGCGTTCAAGGCCGGCCATGATGCACTTCCCGGTCATGACCTGCGCCTCGTGGATGCCCGGCAGAGATTCCCATGCATGCCAGTTGAAGATCTGAACGGGGTATTTCCGAAGCAGAGGGAACATGATGTGCTTTCCATGGGCATGCAGCACATTGCACCAGCCCTGCGAAGCGGAAAGGACCGCGATATCATAGGGCATGCCGTACTCTTTGTAGAGATCCTCCTTCACCAGATCATAGGAGGAGAGCTGCGTCGCAAAGAAAATGCCATCGGCGCCCAGCTCAATGACGCGCTGTACGAGGGCGCAGGTGGTCTCTGTGATGGCAGTCAGGGCTGCCTTCACTTGCTCTCCATGACCGGAAGCGATGTGCTCCATCATGTGCGGACACAGTTTGTTCGCCGTAGTCAGCGGACTGAAGACGGTGAAAATGACAGGCACTTCGCCATTGGTCTTCTTCAGCAGTCTCTTCAGGTAGTCCTGCTCACGAGCCAGCGCCCCCTCATGGAGTGAGACCGGCTTGACTTTCAGCCAGTCTTCCGGCGTATGGACCGGAGTGGAAATGATTTTCGCCACGCCGTCTCTTTCAATGTCTGAATAATCGACTGTCACGCCGAAGTCTTCGACGCTGTACATACCGTTATTCATCGTCTTCAAGATATCGACGTCATAGGTCTTATAGAAATCATAGGTATGTTCCGCATTCGCTGCGGGATCGAGATCGATCATCGGCAGATAAGACCACAGCGAGTATGGTACACGGTCTACTGCATCTCCACGAATGGCTGCAGCGATGCGTTCTGCCTTCGTCATAGGGGCAGTTTTTTTCCTCTTCATAGAAAAGCTCCTTTCCAAAATGCTATTATTTTTCCTATTATACTATAAATGAAGGGGAGGTTTAAGAACGCGGGCTTCCGAGTGAAGCATGACTTCATCTATCGATCCATTGCCTGTTATCTATGAATGAGTCACTTCCATTGACCATGTATTCCTGTCCGTTATCTTTCTTATGCCCGACAGTTCTTGATGATTCCAGCTTCAATGAATGCGCAGGACTTTTTTGAACCGCAAGATAGCCGATATCTCTTTTTGAATTCTTAAATTTCAGTGCATAAGAAGAAAGATTGATTGATAATTTCCATATGCAAGAGTATAATACTTATAAGTGATATTCGTTTTTTTGTTTTTTCTATCAATCATTTGGGGGATCTCCATGAAATTGACATTGCTCGCCCTGAGCTATTTCCAAAAGACAGCCGAGCTGCAGCACCTGACGCGCGCAGCAGAAGCCCTTCACATTTCCCAGCCGTCCCTGTCCCATACCATCAAGGTACTGGAGACAGAGCTCGGCGTGCCGCTTTTTTCCAGAAGCGGTCGAAACATCGTCCTCACAAGATATGGCGAGATCCTGCTCCGCCATACGAACCGCATCATGCAGGAGCTGCATGGCGCGCAGAAGGAGCTGGCTGATACCAAGGAAGCACAGAAGCTCACCGTCACCATCTCTCTTTTCGCGGCTTCTATGATCATCCCGGCTTTCCTCACCCGTTTCCGTCAGGAGCATCCGGATATCCGTTTCGAGATCCTGCAGCAGCACAATAAACCGGGGCAGCAGAACCAGAATCATGTGGATCTCTTCCTGTCCTCCTCCATCAATCCGATCGAGAATGACCACTCTGTGACGCTCCTCAAGGAAGACATCATGCTGGCTATGCCGGATACGGATCCGCATGCCAGAAAATCGTCTGTCAATCTGGATGAATTTGAGAAAGCGGGATTCATTTCTCTGGAAGCAGGCTCTTCCCTTCGTACCATCACAGACTTCTACTGCCGCATGGCAGGCTTTGTCCCACACGTGGTACTCGAGAGCGACAGCCCGATGACGGTACGTGAATTCATCCGCGCCGGCCTCGGTGTATCTTTCGCGCCGCGCATCACATGGCATGGTGTCGGCGGCGACCATGTCGCGCTAGTACCGATCTCCTCTCCGAGCTGCTCGCGCTACATCAGCCTTTCGTGGAAAAAAGGCGAGAAGCTCTCTCCCCCGGCAGATATGCTGAAGCGCTATATCATCGAGAATTTCTCTGACTTCGCCAGAGAATATGCGGGACTTCCGCCGGAAAGATAAGAAAAAAACGAAGGCATCTTCCTCGAGGTGCCTTCGTTTTTTAGTGATCGCGCGGCCCACCAGATCCGATAAAACGCATATCCTGCCATATGAGAAAGCCGCCACCAGGCCCCGCCCCTTCTCACAAGCAAAAAGCCCATCAGACGATGGGCTTTTTGCTTGTGAAATTGTCTATACCAGGCGGGAACGCCGTGGTTACATCAATGAGGCAGTTCAGAGAAACGTGATTTCTAATCCCTAGCTGCTAATCACTAGTCCCTAGTCACCAGTCACTCATCCAAGAAACGCCATTTCCTCTTTCCAAGACGCGGACATTTCTTTCATCTTAGCGATCATGTCCCCTGCGTGTGTCTGCTGACGTTCTACGGACTTCGGCCCTGTGCCGCCGTAGCTTTCACGGTTCTTCACACAGTTTTCGATAGAGAGGGCTTCTTTGATGTCTTCTTCAAAGAGCGGGCTCATGGATCTGAATTCCTCCATGGAGAGATCCAGAAGGACCTTGTGGTGCTCAATGCAGTAGTGGACAGCACTTCCGACGACGGCATGCGCCTGACGGAAAGGCAGGCCTTTCTTCGCAAGGTAGTCCGCCATGTCGGTCGCATTCGAGAAGTCACTTTCAAGGACTTGGCGGGTATGATCGCCATTGACAGTCATGGTGGAGATCATGCCGGCATAGATGTCAAGGGCGAAGTATAGGGTATCCAAGGCATCAAAGACGCCTTCCTTATCTTCCTGCATATCCTTGTCATAGGCCAGCGGCAGACCCTTCATGACGGTCAGAAGACCGATGAGGTGTCCATAGACACGGCCGGTTTTGCCGCGAATGAGCTCACACATGTCCGGATTCTTCTTCTGCGGCATGATAGAGCTGCCCGTGGAGTATCCGTCATCAAGCTCGATGAACTGGAATTCGCTGGTGGACCAGTAGATGAATTCTTCCGACAGACGCGAGAGATGCATCGCACAGATCGATGCGAAGGAGAGAAACTGGAGAAGGTAGTCGCGATCCGAGACCGCATCGAGGCTGTTTCCATAGACGGAGGCGAAGTGAAGGTCATTCGCTTCTTCCTCGGGATGTGTCGGGTACGTGGTCCCTGCCAGCGCACAGGCGCCGATCGGCGACATATCACACATATCGTAGCAGTCTTCGAGACGCTTGAAGTCACGCTCGAGCATCGCAAAGTATGCGAGCATGTGGTGAGCGAAGAGGACCGGCTGCGCGCGCTGCATGTGGGTGTAGCCCGGCAGGATGACGTCCTGATATTTCTTGGAAGCAGCGAGGAGGGCTTCTAAGACGGCGATGAGCTTTTCCGATAGGCGCGCGATATTTCTCTTCATGTACATATGGAGATCCAGCGCGCACTGGTCATTGCGGCTTCTCGCCGTGTGGAGGCGGGCGCCGGCATCACCGATCTCCTCGGTGAGACGTTTTTCGATATTCATATGAATATCTTCGAGTTCGACGGAGAAAGGGAATGTCCCTTCATCGATCTCTTTTTTGATAGAGAGAAGACCCTTGGTGATCTTTTCCTGATCCTCTTTGGAAATGATCCCATGAGCCGCCAGCATTTTTGCATGGGCGATAGAGCCGGCGATGTCTTCACGATACATGCGGCAGTCATAGGAAATGGATGCATTGAAATCCAGTGCATTCTTTTCCTCTGCCTTCGTGAAGCGTCCGCCCCACATCATATCACTCATTTGGCGTTCTTCTCCTTCATGAGGGCACGGATGGTGAGCGGCAGGCCGAAGAGGTTGATGAAGCCTTCTGCATCTGCCTGATTGTATACATCATCTTCACCGAAGGTGACGAACTCTTCATTATACAGGGAGTACGGGCTTTCTGCGCCATTGGACATGATGTTGCCCTTGTAGAGGCGAAGGGTGACTTTGCCGGTCACGGTTTCAGAGGTCTTGTCAGCGAAGGCCTGCAGTGCTTCGCGCAGCGGTGCGAACCACATCCCGTCATATACGAGCTCCGAGTATTTGACAGCAGCGATTTCTTTGAAATGGAAGGTCGCGCGGTCAAGGCAGAGGCGTTCCAGTTCGGTGTGTGCGTAGAAAAGGATGGAGCCGCATGGGTTTTCATAGACGCCGCGGGACTTCATGCCGACGAGGCGGTTTTCTACGAGGTCATCGATGCCGATGCCGTTGCGTGCGCCGATGGCGTTCAGTGTATTGACGAGCTCTACGCCGTCCATCTTCTTGCCATTGACAGCGGTCGGGATGCCTTTTTCAAAATCAATGGTGACGATCTCCGGCTTATCCGGAGCTTCTTCCGGATCGCAGGTGACGAGGTACATATCCTTGTGCGGCGCATTTGCCGGATTTTCCAGATCATCGCCTTCATGGGACAGATGCCACATGTTCCAGTCCATGGAGTATGGGTATTTCTGTGCAGCCTTTTCTTCATCAGTCTGCTTTTCATCATACTTGTCGATCGGCACACCATGTGCTTCTGCATAAGCCATTTCATCTTCACGAGACTTCATATCCCAGATACGCCATGGAGCAATGATCTTCATGTGCGGAGCCAGTGCTTTGATGGTGAGTTCGAAACGAACCTGGTCATTGCCTTTGCCGGTCGCGCCGTGGCAGATGGCATCAGCGCCATATTTCTTTGCCATGTCGACGAGGCATTTGCCGATCAGCGGACGAGCGAAGGAGGTACCGAGCAGGTACTTGCCTTCATAACGGCCATCTGCCTGAAGGACTTTGTATGCATATTCTTCAATGAATTCTTTGCGAACATCAAGAGTCTCTGCATATTCAGCACCGGATGCGAGCGCCTTCTTGTGGATGGCTTCGAAGTCTTCCGGCTGTCCCAGATTTACGGTGCAGGCAATGACTTCACAGCCATAGGTTTCTTTCAGCCACGGAATGATAACGGAGGTATCCAGACCACCGGAATATGCAAGAACTACTTTCTTTACGCTTTTAATATCTGTCATGATAATGCCGCCTTTCCAAATAATATAGACAATTTCATCAGCCCTTTCACATGGGCTTGTTTGACGATGTGATAATTATACAGCGTTGTGCATAAAATTGCAATAGCTTTTGTGAAACTTTTTGCAAATAAAAAAAACGTGAGAGACTCTATCTCTCACGCTTTGGGATCGCTATCCATTTGTCTATTGGCTGAGGCGGCGCCCTGGGGCGGCCTTCGGTCACCCGTCACAGATCCACCGGGATCCTCACTCACTATCCCCGCCCTATGACTGATGCACGCTGTCAAGGATCACTTCGATGATCTCGCTGCATTCATCCTCGATCTCCAGCATAAAAGAGTACAGGTTTTTGATATCCCGTTTCTTCAGCCCGAGAGACAGCAGGATGAGGGAGGCAAGCTCTCTTCGAAGCACACGGACAGGACCGGTGCGGTCAAAGTCGAAGGCTTGCATATAGCCGAGCATGGCGCCTTTGGAAAGGAGCATGCGTGCATAATATTCATCCGGCTTCAGATAGCCCATACAGTCTGCCTCTGCGAGGTAGTGATCTGCGAGATCCAGATGCGTATGGAGCAGGTCTTCGAAAATCTTTGGCTCCGTATAGGCTTCATAGTAGAGTTCACGGAAAACAGATTTCTTCTCGATCGCATACAGCTCGACCGCGAGGATCGCTGCATAGTGATATTCCAGCGGTTTATCAGAGAAGCGCTTCTCCACCTCATCCACGATCACCTGGCAAAGGTCATTCGTAATGGCCGAGAAAACAGCGTCTTTATTGTCAAACAGATTATAGATACTGCCCGAGGTGATCCCGGACTCCTGTACGATCTGGCGAATGGTTGTCTTTTTATACCCCTGTTCCAAAAAAAGTCTTTTAGCGGTGTTAAGAATATTCGCACGAACGCCAACCATACGTTCTGCTCTTGTTGCTGCCTGTGCCATGATTATGTCCCCTTTTCATGAACAATGAGGCCAAACTCCGAATGGCCCCGAAAACTCAAAAATCAACTCTCCCCAAAATAAGGGTACACTATTTCAAATGTATCTGGTTAATTATAAAATATAATAAAACGAATTGTCAATTTAACAAATAAGAAAATCTGCCGGACGGGACTGATTTTCATCGGGAGGATCAGAAACTCCGCCCTCCGTCATGCACCGAGCCGCTTTTCTTTTGATCGATCAGAAAATCTTTTCCTGCGCGGGGCATGGGATGTGGAAGTACATGAAGCCAATCAGTCATCCATCAGAAAAATGTAATAGAAAAAGAGCGGGAAATTAGGGGAGACCCGCTCTTTTCTGCCTGCGCTCTTGTGAAGGCGATGGGATGTCATCGGAGCTATGGGGAAAGCGGGAAACCGTGGTATAGGGGTATACCGCGGCGGGATGACTCGCCCGTCACGCGAAACGCAGGCAATGGTTTGCTTTAAGACACAGACAATATGCTCATGCTCTTAAAACATGCTTTTATTATAAATCATGTTTCATGCTTGTCAAGTGTCTTTCCCTACTTTTCCGCCAAATGACAAGGAAAGATAGACATTTCTCATAAAGACCCGTCAGAAATGCTTTGTCCAGTCGATGAGATCGCCTTCAGATACGCCGCCGGAGAAACGAGTCCCTGGAAACCATTCGCCACTCTTGGCCGTTTCTTCTAGCAGCACATCGCTGTCTCCAAGATCACTGGAATGCGATGTGCAGAAAGGAATAATCTGCTTTCCGGAAAAGTCATGTGTCTTTACGAAATGGTATACAATGTTCGGCGCTTCGCCCCACCAGATCGGATACCCCAGAAAAACCGTCTCATAGCTATCCCAACCAGGTACATCCCCATCGATCTCCGGCATAAGGCTCCGATCCTGATGTTCGCGGCTGACGCGGCTGTTGTCATTTGTATAATCGAGATCCGAATCCGTATAGAGTTCTTTCGGCTTGATTTCCCATACATCCAGCCCTTTGGTGCGCGCAATGATTTCCGCAGCACGTTTTGTATTCCCGGTCGCAGAAAAATATACTACGATGGCTTTGCCATCTTTCTTCACCATATGGGTCTCGCTCGATGCGCCTGCTGCTTTGTCCTCGCGATGAGGCACCCCCATGGTTTCCCCGCAGCCGGTTAACCCTCCCGCTGCCAGGAACGCGCACAAAAGAGCGCTTGCTTTCTTCCACATCATGATCCTTCCTTTCCCTCTTCCTTTTTCTTTTGATAAATCTGGTAATCAATCTGATCGAGCTGCTGCTGCTTTTCGTGAATATCATCCAGCAGGCGGAAGCGTTCTTTCCTGAGCTCTTTGATTTTCATCTTTTCGAGCTCTTGCTGTTGCACATCCATTCTACCCTCGCACTTTCTTCTCCATCATAGAAATCCAAGCGTCCACGTCCTTTTCCGGCGTAATCTGTTCGTCGCCCCCATAGGGGTCAAAGCGGACTTCTATCGTCCCGAGAACTTCATCCGCATGGGTTAAATTCTTAAGATGCTTGATGGCGCTCCCTGGCCAGCCACCATGTGTCGTGAAGAAAATCATTTTTTCCAGTGAAGTCATGCGTCGTCACGAAGGTACGCATGGCAGGCGCCATGGTGTACCACCAGGTCGGCGATCCCAAAGCAATCACATCATATCCCGCGATATCCTTCTTCATCGGACGCAGCGGCGGACACTCCCCCCGCTGTACTTCTGCCTGCCCCACTTCGACTGTTTCCTCATAGGAACCGTACTTCTTGACCGTCTCGATGCGCTCGATGTCAGCCCCTGTAGCTTTTCTCAGCGCTTCCGCGATCTTTTTCGTATTTCCATGACTATAGCTGTAGTAAACAATCAGTGTCTTCATAGTCACCTCTTCAGCGAGGCAGCGCGTCATAGGCTGCCGCGCTGACTTCCTCGCACCACTCATTAGAAAGATCGGTCCCCGGGATCTCAAAAGCCAGATGGCTGAACCAGCTCTCCCTCTTTGCCCCATGCCAGTGTTTCACATTTGCGGGGATTTCCACGATATCACCTGCCTTGAGGCTCTGCGCCTCTTTTCCTTCTTCCTGATACCAGCCTTCACCATCGACACAGATGAGCACCTGCCCGCCCCCGCTCTTGGCGTGGTGAATATGCCAGTGGTTGCGGCATCCAGGTTCGAAAGTCACTTGGCATATGGTCAGCGGATCGCCTGCTTTAGAAATCACCTTCAAATAGGAATTCCCGGTGAAATACTTCGCGTAAGCCGTATTCGGCTCGCCCTGCCCAAAGAGGCCGCCGTGCTCCGCGTCTCCATTCTCATAGACTTCCATGGCAAGATGGAAGGCCGCCCATGCATTAGGCCAGCCAGCGTAAAAAGCAATGTGCGTCAGAAGTTCTGCCATTTCCTCCTGCGTCACGCCATTCTTTTTGGCTTCCTTCAAATGGTAGGCAAGAGACGCATCTGTCATGCCCTTCCCGATCAATGCGCTGACCGTGATGATGGAACGGAGCTTGCGCGACAGTTTCTCCTCTCGGCTCCACACTTCACCAAAAAGAACATCATCATTGAGTGCTGCAAATTTCGGCGCAAAATTTCCCAGAATAGTGCGTCCTGCTGTCTGTTTAACCATAGCATAATCCTTTCTGCTTACATATTGAATAAAAAACGGACAGGGCAAGAAGGTTCTCCAGAGATCATGCGAGATCCTGCGACTCATGCCCCATTTTTCTGATGCGGTGTCCTAGCCCCTCCGCTCAAGATGATGATACGAAGAACTAAGGAAACGCTGATGCCTCGCAGTCATAAGACACGCCGCCCCCTGAATTCCCCAATCACCAATCCTTAGTCACCGGCTACCACCTTTGGAAATTCCCGATTGATGACCTCCGCCATCATGCGCTTCATATTCCAGTCGCCGTGAATGCCGTCCAGCGCGAGCCAGGTGGGAAGCTCTTCCATCTCTTCAAAGGGCGCGGCGGTATCGATATGGACCTCACCACGTATGAAAGCATTCACCTCGGCGAAAGAATCTTTCCAGCCCTCATAGGTCGGCTCATGAAAAGCCTTTTGTATGTTTTCAGGATTGATCGGCGGCAGCGTCATCAGGATGGGCGTGATTCCATGCTCGCGGCACTTTCTCTGGATCTCCTTCAGGTCAGAGATCACATCCGCTGCCGGGACACCGGCGCGAAGACTGTTCGTCCCGCCCATGATGAGAAGGTACTCCGGCGAAAAAGGAAGCACGTCCTTCTCGAAGCGCTTGACCATCGCCTCACTCGTATCCCCGCTTTGGGAAAGATTGATCGAAGGAAAATCCAGATACGACTCATAGCTGTAGGCGAGGTCGGCAGGCCCAAAGGAGAGATGGCCGCCGCCGTGAGAAATGCTGTCGCCATAGACAGCCACCTTCCAATGCTTCACCGGATTTTTGATCTCCTGCGGCAGGCTCCACTCACCCACGGGCTTCCCCGCGCTGTCCATCCCGCGCACGCGCCAGTAGTACGTCCCCGTCCGCGGCGCGTCATCGTAGAGGTCGGTGAGCTCGGTCGTATTCGCATAGATGCGATGGACGGAGGGCGAGAAGCCATGGAGATTTTCCGGATACTTTGACGTGACTTCGATCTCATAGCGCGCGGCATTCGGATTTCCTGTGTAGGCATAGACCGGATACAGAAGGACACTGCCATTCCCCTTGCCATAGGGATCGTGCGGGATGGGCGCATTGCGCTCCGTCTTGAAAAGTGCGCTCTCCACATCTGCCGGCTGCGAATAGGGGCCGATCGGATGCCCATCCAGATCGTACGCCCGTACGCGATAGAAAAGAGGCTTCTCTGCCTGCCATTGTCTCATGTCCAGCATGAGGCTATTCGTGTATACCTGGGTATTCCTGTAAATCGCATTGGCTATCGGAGTATCCGCTCGCAGGTCTTTGGGGATCTTTTTGAAAATCTCCACCTCGCTTCTGACTGCATTCAGATTCTGCGGCCAGGTCAGGCAGCCGTACGACCCTTTCTCCTCTTTGATCACCTGCGCGGCACGGGCTTCCTCACAGTGAAAATGCAAGGATCCTGCGGTCATGGCAAGCGGCAGCACCGCAAGCGCAAGTCCTGCAGCAAGCCGCCTTTTCCATTGGATCGTCATCGTTCATGCTCCTCCCTTCGTTTCTTCTGTCATTAGTATAGGCAGAATATTGCTGCATAGCAAATACTTATGGATTATGAATTTAGATAGTGAAAAGGCATGAAGTGGGCTAGAAGCCAGAGATGAGGAATCGGGTGTGACTGGCGACTGGTGGCGAGTCGCTTCAATCCCTCCTCAGGCATCACCGTGATTCATACGCTGCGACGCTTCTATATTTTTATGCATCGCACCACCATTTCGCATTTCTCATGCAAGCAAGGCTTTCAAACGCAATCAAAGGGCAGCACTCCCATGGGCCCTGATTTTCCAATAAAAAACACCTGCTTTCGCAGATGTTTTCCCTCACTTCAACTTCTCTTTCAAAAACTCAATGAACGTTTTCGTGACACGACTGAAGGGCTGATTTCTGCGCCACGCAAGAGAGGTGTAGATATACTGCGGCTTTCCTCCGATCGGTCTGAAACAGATCCGATGTTCATCAAGAAAGGGGAGTACACCCTCCCCGGAGATATAATAGCCCATGCCCTCATCGACCATGATGACCAAGTTCGCGGGGAGGTCAGACTCGATCATGGCAGGATGGCTTTCCTGATCCGTATGCCTGGCAAAGAGCATCGCCTCAAGATCTGGACGAAGCCCCTGCAGCAGGGGGCGGCCTTCCAGGTCTTGCATCCATACTTCCGGCTTCTTGGCGAGCGGATCATCCGCACGCATATACACCCCCACCCGGCTCGGTTTTCCGATGGGGAATGACTCATACTTCTCCCTATCGAAAGGCTGCACAAGGAGACCCACATCGACGCAGCCATGATCCATACATTCACAAATGTAGGGCGTGATGTCCGTGTAATAGCGGAAATGTACAAAAGGATGGAGTGTCTGGAATTCCTTAATGAGACGCACGAAATCACGTGCCTGCGAGAGATCTCCTCCTGCCACGCTGATGGTGCCTTCCAGATTTTCTGCCGCCTGCGAGACTTCCATCTCCGTCTTATCGACCAGAGAGACGATCTCTTCGGCGCGTCGGCGAAGAAGAATGCCTTCCGGCGTCAATGCGATCTTTCGTCCGCTCCGATCCAGGAGCGGGACGCCCATATCCGCTTCGAGGTCCGCCATCTGGCGCGACAGCGTCGGCTGTGTGATGTGGAGGCGGCTGGCCGCCTTCGTAATGCTCTCCTCACGCGCGACCATGAGAAAATATTTCAACACACGAATTTCCATGGAAATCGCTCCTTTCATGAAATCATTTTTCTCATTATATCACAGGAAGGAAAGGGGGCAAGGGTTAGCCCTCGGGGCGGCTCCGTCCACTGATTTTGAGAAAAAGCTCGGCTCTCTAGTTAGGAGTTAGGAGTTAGGAGGTTAGGAGTGTTGGTGCGGCGCATAAAAATATAGAAGCGCCGTAAATTTTAGATAAACCGTACTCTCGTATCGTCATTCCGACCGAAGTGGAGGAATCTTTTTCGTTTGCGGCATACCGCCGGGTAAGCTCAAGAACGCAAATGGGAAGCCTGCTTTCAAAGGCAGGGAGTACGGTGTTTCATGCAAGAGAAACAACGCACAATGTACGGATTTCCGCTGCAACAAAGATCCCTCGGCTTTGCTCGGGATGACGAAACGGAGAGATGGCTACCCGACAACTGCTTTCAGACTTAGATCATGAGACATGCTGTCCCTTGATTTCGAATGAAAGCTTTGCTCGAATGAAGAATTAGGAATGAAGGTGGCGGCTCCGCCGCAAATATATTTTTTGCAGCGAAGCTGCCACCACAATCCTGAACCCATCAACCTGAACCCGACAACAACACAAAAGACGTGCTCGCGCACGTCTCTTTCGTTAAAAGCTGTATGTTCCCTTATAAATCAGGTCTTTGATGAAATTCGGAAGGGCAAAGCAGCTTTTCTGGATATGTTTATTGTAGTACTTCATCGGCTGCGGGCCGTTTTCACGGACCTTGGCTGTGAGCGGGTCATATTTCTTCGATCCGATCATGAAGGAGTGCATACACTCCGGATAGATCGGCACGTGTGAAAAATACATGCGTACGATGGGGAATACGTCACGCATCGCCTCAAAAACATCGTGGACGGTCTTCTGCTGGACGATCGGGGACTCGGTCTGCTGGACGATGAGCCCATCTTCTCTAAGAGCCGCCTTGGCGCTTTTGTAGAATTCTCTCGTGAAAAGACCTTCGCCCGGTCCGATGGGGTCAGAGCAGTCGATGATGATGACGTCATAAAAGTCCTTCACCGCGGCCGCAAAAGCGATGCCATCCCCCACATGGACATGAAGCTTCTTCGGCGGATCCAGGAGGACTTTGGAGATCGTCGGGAAATATTCCTTCGAAAGCTCGATGACGCGGCCATCGATGTCGCAGAGATCCACCTGTTTTACACACTCGTGGCGGCAGACTTCGCGTGCAACGCCGCCGTCTCCGCCGCCAATGATGAGTACACGCTCCGGATGAGGATGCATCATGAGCGGGACATGTGCGATCATTTCATGGTACGTCCACTCATCCTTGACGGAAGTCTGGAAAACACCGTCTAAGATGAGAAGACGTCCATACTGCTCCGTCTCGACGATCTCAATGTGCTGGAAGGGGGTCTGCTCTTCATGCAGCCTTTTTGTGATCGCCAGAGTGAGCCCCAGATGGTCATTGGCCCACTCGGTCACGGTCTGTTTCGTTTCCATAGGCTTAGTTCTCTTCTTTCGGAGCCACTGTCTTAGCCGCCTCATCGAAAAGATTTCCGCCGGCAGGCGCAGGAGCTGCCTCCTGTGCTTCTGCCGCCGGTGCTGCTTCTTCTTCCGAGGAAGAAGGCTCCGCCTCAGCGGTCGATTCAGACGGTTCAGAAACTGCCGGCTGCTGAGCCTGCACCGCCTGCGGCGCACGAGCGGCTTTGGCTGCTTCGATCAGCGCCAGCGCAGATTTGAAATTTGACAAGAGCTTTTCGATATACAGATTCATATCGCCTTCTGCCTTCAGCAGATCCGCATTCATCTTGCGACGAGCTGCTTCGGCATCGGAAACGATCTTCTGCGCTTCGCTCTGGGCTTCCTGAATGGAAAGCTCGGCTTCCTTGTGTGCATTCTTCTTCACATTATCTGCGGTTTCCTGTGCCATGACCAGCGTGTGGGACATGGTCGACTCCATCTTTTCGTAGTTGCGGAGCTTCGTGCGGATGATGTCCATTTCTTCTTCCATCGCACGGTGCTCGCGGTAAATCTTCTCATAGTCGCTCGCAAGCTCTTCCAGAAAGGCATTCACTTCATCCTTCGAATAGCCGCGGATCTGACCGGAAAATGTTTTATTATGAATATCCATTGGTGTGATCATGATCTATGCTCCTTTAATGATATTCTTACTTATGAGTTCAAGGGTTCAGGGTTCAGGGTTAGCCCCTCGGGCGTGCCGTCCCATGATTACGTGTGAAAGAGGTTCAGAGGGTTCTATAGGTTCAAGAGGTTCAAAGGGGTTGGTGCGGCGCATAACAATCAGAAGCGCCGCGGAGGTTTGAAATTAGCGATTTTCCCGTATCGCAAACCTAATCCCTAGCCACTAATCCCTGCTTTCAAACTTCTATGGTATTCACGAAAGATGAGAAATCTATGAACCTGTCGAACCTACAGAACCCATTGAGCCTATTAACCTGAACCCCGAACCCTTACTTATATCTGTCGATCAAAAGCCCCGTCCGTCCTTTTCGGCTCGTACCGGTCTCTTCCTTGATCTCGATGCGGCCGCGTCCCCGGATGCTGATGATATCGCCTGCCTTCACCGTCTGGGACGCGCTCTTGGCAGGCTGCCAGTTCACTTCCGTGCGCCCGTCATCGACGGCCTGCACCATCTTGGAGCGAGAGATACCAAAGCCCGCTGCCCCGACGGCATCGAGGCGAAGAGAGGCCACTGTCGCACGGACTTCCTTGGCCGTTTTCTTCGGCGGCTCGATCTCCTCCATCGGGATCTCTTTGACCGTGACAGGGACCATGGCGACTTTATGGAAATTGTCTCTGATCCACCCGGCCATGGTACTGTCTGCTACGATCTGACAGCCGGCGCCCTGCATGAGGATGTCGCCAAGAACGGCACGGTCGATACCAAGACCCATCAGCGAGCCTAAGACGTCCCGATGCCCGATCAGGCGGTAACGGTCATCCCATGTGACGGAGAGGAGTGTCATCCCAAAGTCGATGGGGCCGTCATAGTCATCTCTGGAAAAGGCGATGCGCACGCGCTCTGCCTCATGATAGCCGCCTTCACTTTTCACCGTGACCGTCTTCATATGGGTTGCGATAGTCTGCCCGATCTGCGCGGCAAAAGGCGACATAAACGGGCCGACAGCAAATGGCCGTCCACGGTCGACAGCATCGGCCAGATCCAGCAGACGGATCGCCATGTCTTTGGCATCGTCACTGGTGGCCGCAAAATAACGAATGATTTTTTCTCTATCTTTCATATGTTGATTCCTGGCTCATCATTTCTAATTATTTCCCCGCCATCTGATCCGATTTTGCGAGGCATGCTTCTACGCCATCCATCAGCGCAGCGCGGATACCCGCGCGCTCCATGGCATGGATCCCCGCGATGGTGGTACCGCCGGGACTGGTGACCTGATCCCGCAGCTCAGCCGGGTGTTTCCCTGTTTCCAGCACCATCTTGGCTGCGCCATACAGCGTCTGGGCAGCGGCTTCGATGGCAAGCTTTCTGGGAAGACCGATCAGGACGCCGGCATCTGCCAGGGCATCAATGATGACAAACGCATATCCCGGACCTGCGCCCGAGAGCGCGCCAAGCTCATCGAGCTGTCGCTCCGTCACGACGGCTTCCTTGCCCAGCGCGCGGAAAATATCCTCTGCCTCAGCGATGAATCCTTCCGAAGCAAATGTCCCCGGAGCGATCGCTGCCATGCCTTCTCCGACAGAGGCCGGGGTATTCGGCATGACGCGGATGACTTCTGTCCCCTTCGGAAGAGCCTTTTCCAGTGTCTCGATCGTGACAGCGGCTGCAATAGAAAGGACCCGGCGGGGCGCATGCCGGGACAATTCTTCCAGCACAGAAGGAACCACGTTCGGCTTCACGGCCACAATGACCAGATCTGCCTCACCGGCTTCGCCCCCCTCTTTGGAGACAGAGACTCCATATCGTGCTGCTTTTTCTTCCGAAGCCGCAAGGGAATGCTCCTTGACGAAGACTTCTTCTTTTTTCCATAAACCTTTGGCAAGGCAGCCGGAGAGGATCGCTCCTCCCATCGCCCCGCATCCGATGATCAGTATCTTCTTCATAGGTTCGGTCCTTTCCAGGCAGGGATGCCTTGGAAATCGGTCAGTCGATCCTTATCGAGCCGTACAGTCTCCGGCAGGCAGATAAGGACATCATCATTCAGAAGCTCGATGCTTCCGTGGGCCAGATAAACAGCTCCACTCATGAAATCGACAAACCGGCTGGCTGTCTCATCATCCACACTGTCATTCAAAACGACAATAACGGCGAGCCCTTTTTCAAGAGCATCCACCCCATGCCGTGCATCTGCATACGTGCCGGGTACCATGATCACCACCTCCAGCGGACGGAGACTTCGGGCCGGCAGCGCGCCTGCCTCCGGAAGTATCTCCCTCTCCTCTGCCTGTGTGTCATAGACATCCTCGTCCTGGTCATTGAACTGCTTTTTCAGCCAGCCCAGACCCCCTTCCCAGAAAGACATCAAGCCTCTGGAGCCGAGGGTCCCTGCGGCTGCTGGGCATTCCACTGCGGTGCACCGGCCGGTGCGGCTGCCTGCTGGTCCGCATAGGCAGCGAAATTCTCACGGGAAACGCTCATATTATTCGGCGCGCAGAGATAAATGCTTTCAGAGATCTGGTCGATGCGGCCATCCAAAGCATACATGATGCCCTGAACGAAATCCACGATACGCTGGGCTTCATCCGCATCCGTTTTTTCCATATTCATGACGACCGGACGCATAGCCTTCAGATGATCCCCGATCTTTTCCGCATCACTGTAGCTCTTCGGGCTGACAACAACCATGGTGTACGGCTTGGCGGCCTGACGCGGGACAGCACTTCTGCCGATACCGCGGACAGCTGCCGGACGCGGCGGGACGGGCTGAGCCGGATTGACGGGAGCCGTCTCCTCGCCAAGATCCTCCTCTTCCATATCTTCATCATCACGATCGACGAACTGATCTTTAAACTTATCCAATAAACTCATTTCTTTCTCCTCCTAATGGTATACGCGAGAGCCGAAGATCGCGGTGCCGATACGCACCATCGTGGCTCCCTCTTCGATAGCCTGTTCAAAATCATGGGTCATTCCCATAGACAGGATGGAAATCTGTCCCTCGGGAAACTGCTTTTTCATATCCTCCCACATCTCGTGGGCTTTGCGGAAGACGGGACGCGTCATCTCCACATCCTCATAATTCGGTGCCATGCACATCAGTCCAAGCACCCTCACATGAGAGAGCGACTTTGCTTCATCGACCGCCATTTTCATGTCATCTGGTGAAAGACCTGTCTTGCTTTCTTCTCCGGAAATATTAAACTCCAGAAGTACGTCCTGCACCTTATCGATCTCTGCCGCCCGCTTGTCGATCTCCCGCAGAATGGACAATGAGTCCGCTGACTGGATGAGATCTGCCATAGCGACTGCCTTTTTGACTTTATTTTTCTGCAAATGTCCCTGCAGATGCCAGGTCACCGGGAGCGAGAGCTCCTGGTATTTTTCTTCCATTTCTTGGACACGGTTCTCACCCACATGGGTGACACCGAGAGAAATGGCTTCTTCCATGTCTTTGATGGGATGGAACTTCGTCACAGCCACCAGCGTGACCTGCTGATGATACGGGGACTTCTCCCGCGCTGTTTCGATCCGCTCCATGACATGAGCTAATCGTTCTTTGATTTCTGACATAGCCCCGCCTTCTTTGTGTAGTTTCAGCATAGCTCTTCTGGTAGAAATAGTTATACTTATGATTTATTATAGCACAGAAATCCATAGGGAAAAAGAGAAAAGGCTTACCGAGGAAGGGAGCCGGGAATCGAAGAATGCACGGTGACGCCTGACTGACAGAAAGCGATCCCATCCTTCCATGTAAGGAAGGTCATGACGAAATACGGCATGAAAAGGCGTATGGCGGTGACCGGATCAGCGTTTCCTTACCTACCGCTTCCGGCATCGCCGCGATGAAGCCTCTGCATAGCCTTTTAACCTTATCAGCCACATACGCAAAAGCCCCGACAGCTCCTCTGAGCCATCGAGGCTTTTATCACTTGTTCCTTATACCATATTCGCTTTCTTTGCGATCTCCTCTGGAATCGTCAGCCCCAGGATCTCCGCATCCTTCTTATTGATGACGATGGTATAGTCCTTCTGGTGCTGGATCGGAGACGTCTCCGGCTTTACCTTGCCATCGAGGATATCCGCCGCCAGTTCTCCTGTCTGCTTGCCGAGGCGATAGTAATCGACCGAGAGCGCTGCGAGCGCACCGTCCTTCGCCATGATGTCCGCCCCGACGATGACGGGGATCTTATTCGCATCCGTGATCTTCATCAGTGTCGGAATGGAGGAAGCCAGCGTGTTATCCGTCGGAACGTAGATGTAGTCTACCTTACCGATGAGTGACTCCGCCACCTGCTGGATATCATTGACATTGTTCACCGTACGCTCTTCGACGGCAAGATCATGCTTCTTGCAGTAGTCCTTCATCTGGTTCGCCTGTACTTCGCTGTTTACTTCGCTAGAACAGTAGATGAGGCCGACATGCTTCGCCTGCGGGATGAGCTTGCCAGCAAGCTCCATCTGGGCATCCATGGCTGCGAAATCACTGACTCCGGTGACGTTACCGCCGGGTCTCTCATCATTCTGTACCAGCTTGGCACTGGTATAGTCAGTGATCGCAGTACCGACGATCGGGATGTCCTTGATCTCATTCGCTGCTGCCTGCGCCGCCGGTGTCGCGATGGCACAGATCAGCTTCGGCTTCTCTGCTTTGAACCTGGAAACGATGGTCTTCAAATTCGACTGATCGCCCTGTGCATTTTCCTGCTCGATCTCGACCTTATCCGGCCCATAGCCGCGCTCCTTCAATGCATCGACGAAGCCTCTATTGGCCTCATCGAGTGAGCCATGCTGCACGATCTGTACGACACCGATCTTGATCTTGCCCGAGGCATCTCCGCTCTGTCCACCACAACCGCCGGAGATCAGAGCCGCCGCTGCGAGTGCGGCCGCTATACTGCATTTCATCCAGTTTTTCATCTTATGTTGCCTTCTTTTATTTATACAATACTTATATGGGGCTCAAGGTTCAGGGTTGGCCCCGAGGACGTGCTGTCCCTTGATTGTGAATGAAAGCTTTGCTCGAATGAGAAATTAGGAATGAGGGTGCGGCGCATAAAAATCAGAAGCGCCGCGGAGTTTTGATAGCGCTTCGTGTCGTCATTTCTAGGGAAACGCTGATTCCCGCCATGCAGTAAAGATCCCTCGGCTACGCTCGGGATGACGATGCCGGCGAATCCCAGTCACTCCTAATCCCCAATCCCTAATCCCTAGCTACTCATCCCTAGTCCACCATCGTGGCATTCTTGTATTCATCCGGGATCTTAATACCAAGGATCTCCGCATTTTTCTTATTGATGATGACCTCATAGACTTCCGGATCCTCGACCGGAGTTTCTTCCGGCTTGATCTTTCCATCCAGGATCTGGGCCGCCATGTGGCCGGCCTGGACGCCCGATTTATAGAAATCTACAGAGAGAGAGGCGAGCGCTCCGTCTCTGGCCATGCTGTCAGCGCCGACGAGGACCGGGATCTTAGCCGGGTCTGTCACTTTGACAAGGGTCGGGATGGAAGAAGCGAGAACATTGTCCGTCGGGACATAGATGAAGTCGACCTGCCCTACCATGGATTCTGCGACCTGCTGGATATCATTCACAGAGGAAACTGTTTTTTCTACGACAGAAAGGCCAATGGAAGCGGCATGCTTCTTCGCCTGGTTCGCCTGGATCTCACTGTTTACTTCACTCGAGCAGTAGAGAAGCCCCATGGTCTTGGCATTCGGCAGGAAGACTTTGCCCATATCTACCTGCTTTTCGACCGGACCACGGTCATTGACGCCGGTGACATTCGTTTCCGGCTTCTGATTCGATTTGACGAGCTTCGCGGTCTCAAAGTCAGTGATGGCACAGCCGACGATCGGAATATCTTTGATCTCATTGGCTACCGCCTGCGTTGCCGGAGTAGAGATCCCGAAAATAATATCCGGCTTATTGCTCTTGAAACGTGCCGTGATGCTCTTCAGATTCGACTGATCGCCCTGTGCATTCTGCTGATCGACTTCGACCTTATCCGGTCCATAGCCTTTATTCTTCAGCCCATCGATCATCCCTTGATTGGCTGCATCCAGCGAACCATGCTGCATGATCTGCACGACTGCGACCTGTTTCTTGCCGGAAGTCTTACTGCTCCCTGCCGAATTGCCGCCACATCCTCCATAGACCAGTGTCATTCCTGCCAATGCTGCGATAAGCCCTGCTTTTATCCATTTGTTCATGATGATATTCCTTTCTACTTTTCTACTATGCTGCTTTCAGAAATATGATTCTGCGTGACAGAGATTTACGCGCTGCTTTCTATGGCCGCGCTGCTCTTCCTCTCACTGAAACAAAAAGTCCCTTGCTTCACTCAGCAAGGGACGACGGGGACTCATCGCGGTACCACCCAATTTATCTAAGGAATACAAAAAGGGTGGTACCAAGGGACGGATTCTCCGTGGTACCACCCTCATTCATCTTCATCAGATCAACTCTCGGCTCCTTAACGCAAGCCACCCCGGCAAGACCTACTTCGATTTCAGTCATGCAGTTCAGGAAAGAACTTCCCTATTTCCTATTTACCGGTTCCCAGCATTCCCGGCTCTCTGTGAAAAATCAGAAATACGTACTTTTTTCCATCAGCACTTTTGTAATATGTGCTTATTGTATCGGATGATGAGGAAAATGTCAAGCTGAAAAGCCATCATAAATCAGGAGAGAAGCGCTGGAGCCATCCAAAGGAGGCGTTCTGCGAAGGGCAATGCTATTAAGTTAAGGAAAATGTTAGCGCCGTAACGACTTGCTTCCCCCATCGGGGGAAGTGCCGAAGGCAATAGGGGCATGCTAACGATATGACGCTCCATGTTGAATAGTCTGATGCTATCGATATTCCAACATTTTCAGGCAATACCGCTACGTAGCCCCCTCATCTCACTTCGCTCGAAATGGCGTCTCACTGGATTTTCGCGTCGCTTCACTCCTAAAAATCCAGTTCGCTTGCACAAGCCCTCCGGGCAGCTCCCCCGATGGGGAGCCAAGAATGATCTGCCGCTTAACTTAATAGCATTACTACGAAGGGGATTCTAGGGAAACGCTGATTCAATCACAGAGTCGGATTTCATATGGATTTTTATTTCCTTTTGCTTTCATAAAAAATCCCCGGCCGAAAAATTCGATCGGAGGCGCATATTATCGATTCGCAGTCGCCTTGACGGCATCCACGACTTTGGCTCCGCCGGCACGATTTCCGCGATCGACGAAACGATAGCCGATGAAAAGGAGAATGAACCAGACCGGAGTGACATAGAGAGCGACTCTCGTATCCTCACGGAAGGCAGAAGCTACGACTACGCAGGCAAGGAAGGCCATGGTGATATAGCCGGAGTAAGGAGCCCACGGCATCTTGTACGTGAGCTTCGCCTTTTCTTCTTCCGAGAGAGAGGCACGGAATTTCTGCTGGGTGCGCAGGATGACGAACCAAGTCCAGAGCGCCCCGAAGGAACCGACGCTGGTGACGTAAACGAAAAGCTCCGCCGGCATGACATAGTTCAGACCGACAGCGGCAAGCAGGATCGCTGCGGAGAAAAGGATGCCGACCCACGGCAGACGATGACAGTTCAGCGTCTGGAAGCAGGCAGGTGCATTTCCCTGCAGGGACAGATTGTAGAGCATACGGCCGGAGCTGAAGATCCCGCTGTTGCAGGAAGAGAGTACCGCCGTGATGACGACGATATTGATAATATCCGCTGCACCGGCGATGCCGAGCTTTTCAAAGGTCACAACAAATGGGGAGCCCATGTGTCCGATCTCATTCCATGGATAGATGGACATGATGACGCCCAGAGAGAGCACATAGAAAATAAGGATACGCCAGAAGACTTCGTCGATGGCTTTCTTGATGGTGGACTTCGGATCATGCGCTTCACCCGCAGTGACACCGATGATCTCGATGCCAAGATAGGAATACATGACCATGACAAGTGCCATCAGGGTGCCGGAAAAACCATTCGGGAAGAAGCCGCCGTTCTGCCAGAGGTTTGCGATGCCGGTCGCAATGCCGCCATTGCCGATGCCGAAGACGATCATGCCGATGCCGCTGATGATCATGAAAATGATGGTGCAGATCTTCACGAGGGCAAACCAGAATTCAAACTCGCCATAGGCAGAGACGGCGATGAAATTCACCACGGTCATGATGACAAGTGCGACGAGCGCTGACAGCCACTGCGGCAGGTCCGGATACCAGAAATTCATGTATATCCCGACGGCAGTGAGCTCGGCCATACAGGTGACCATCCACATGTACCAGTACGTCCAGCCGGTGAGATAGCCCCACTTCGGGCCTAAGAAACGTGCCGCATGCGCACTGAAGGCCCCGGAGACCGGGTAGGCGACGGAGAGCTCACCGAGCGCACGCATGATGAAATAAATCGCAATACCGCCGATGACATACGTCAAGAGTACCGATGGGCCGGCAAGTTCGATCGCAGTCGCCGAGCCAAGAAACAGACCGACACCGATCGCACCGCCAAGGCCGATGAGCTGGATATGTCTGTTTTTCAGGCCGCGTTCCAGGTTTTCATGCATTTCCTGTTCTTTGTCTTCCATAATTCTTTCCTCCTAGCAAGTCCTGATGATCCCAAGTCCGGCAGTTGAGACTGCCCCGCCGGAGAGTGGATCCCCTCTCCCGACATAACCGCTTTCCTTTCTTCATCTGCTTTCAGAAATGTGCTTCCCATTCCTGCATATTCGAATGAGTCTAAGTAATAACGCAACTAATATTTTATACAAAATAAGGGTGCATGGCAAGCTAAAATAGAGGGAAATCAATATAAATTCAGTCATATGAGAGTGTATTCTATGATTTATGTTTTATAAGAAAGTACACATTGTCACGTTTTAGCATGAATATAATCATCCATAATTCATTCATGGCAAATGACCAGAGAACGGGAGTGAGTGGTGACTGGTGGCTTGAATGCCATTTTTTGGAAGCGCCATTTACAAAAGCAGGCGCTTGGCTGCTGCCGTAAATCGCCTGCTTGATACGCATTTCCTCGCGCACTTTCCTGCCGCCAGTGCCCTATCCGCCCCTGCGGGGCACCTTCCCCTAGAGGAGAAGGCTATTAAGTTAAGCGGCAGAACGTTCTTGGCTCCCCATCGGGGGAGCTGCCCGAAGGGCTTGTGCAAGCGAACTGGATTTTTAGGAGTGAAGCGACACGAAAATCCAGTGAGACGCCATTTCGAACGAAGTGAGATGAGTGGGCTACGTAGCGGTATTGCATGAAAGTGTTGGGATATCAATAGCATCGGACTATTCAACATAGTACGCTATACCACTGGCATGCCCCTATTGCCTTCGGCACTTCCCCCGAAGGGGGAAGCAAGACGTTACGTAGCTAACGATTTCCTTAACTTAATAGCATTACCCCAAGGGGGAAAGCAAAGAGGAGGCGGCTTCGCCGCAAAAAAGGAAGACAACCCCGCCTCGCTGCGCTCGGCAGCCCCTTCCAAGAGAAGGGGCTCGCGTGGATGCTCCCTCCTTCCTATGGAAGGAGGTGCCCCGAAGGGGCGGAGGTTGGATGAGGAAAGCGGTATCCCCGACACAAAGCCTTCCCCGCGTGGGGAAGGCTGCGATACGAGAATAGCATCTTCTAAAAAAAAGGCGGCGAAGCCGCCACGAGAGCCCTGAACCTTGAACCCTGAACCAAATGAAAGCAAAGTAAAAAGGAGCTGTGAAGAAATGAGGATTCATTTCTTCACAACTCCTTTCATTTTTACCGGATGCCTACTGCTCGCAGGGCTCTTTCACCTTGTACCACCAGCAGTACATGGCAGGTACGACGAGGAGTCCGATCGCGGTCGCAAGGAGAAGACCGCCGATGAAGGAGACGGCGAGCGGGCGCCAGAAGGGATTCGGAATCAGGGGCACGAAGCCCAGGACATCCGTCACCGAAGAGAGCATGATGGGGCGGAAACGGAGCGCCGCCGACTCGACAACGGCGTCATACGGTGTCTTCCCGCTTTCCAGATGCTGGCGGATCTGATCCAGAAGGATGATGCTGTTTCGGATGACCATGCCGGAGAGAGCCACAAAGCCGATGATGGCGACGAAGCCGATCGCCTGCCGCGTTACCAGCAGTGTCAGGATCGCGCCGATGAGTCCGAGCGGTCCGGTCACGACAGCCATGATGAGCTTGGGAATATTTCCCAGCTCGAACATCAATATCATGAGGACGAAGAAGACCATCATAGGCATGGCGCCTACGATGTAGGTCATGGACTTCTCGCTCCACTCAAGCGACCCGTCCTTCTCGAACGTCACCCCTTCCGGAAGGCTGGCCCGGAAGGCTTTGAGATCCGTATCATAGAGCGCCATGGAGACGGAGTCTGCCTTGGCTCCGCCTGTTACATCTGCCCGGAGCGTGATGGTCGGCTTCAGATCCCTGCGCCAGATGGTGCTTGTCTCATTTTCATAGGACAGATCTGCAAATTCACCCAGCGGCACGTAGCGGCCATTTCCCACATGGACAGGCAGTGAGTCGAGGCTGGCGAGACGCGCTGCATTGTCTCCTTCCAGCTTGAAGGAGATCGGGATGAGCTGATCGCCCTGATACGACTCAGCCACCTTGTAACCGGAGAGCTTCACGTAGAGATCCTGCGATACCGCATAGTTATCGATCCCCAGCTCGCGCACCTTGTCCTGATTAATCTTGAGCTTCAGTGTCGGTGTCTCCTGCGGCCAGTCGAGGCTCGCATTCGTGACATTCGGATTCTGCTTCATGATGGAGAGCGCTTCGGAAGCCAGCTTCACTGTCTCATCGATGGATTCGCCCGACAGGCGGAACATCACCGGATACTCGGACGGCGGGCCGGTCGTGATGAGACGGGTATGTGCCTGTGCATCCGGATATTTCTCCGTCACCGTATCCATGATCTCTTTGCGAAGGGCATCACGGCTCTTCTGGTCTGTCGCGACGATGATCATCTGCCCATGCCCGTCTTCCGGTGCTTTGGGATCAAAGAGCAGGATGAAACGCGGCGCGGTATCGCCGATGTATGTCGAGAAGGAGGATACACGCTCATCCCCATAGAGTGTATCGGCGATGCCGTTCATGACACGCTTTGTTTCCTGTATGGAAGCCCCTGAGGGGAGATTCACATCCAGAATGATCTCCGGACGCACCGAGTCGGGGAAGAATTCCTGATTCACCAAGGGGATCATCGCAAACGTCAGACAGAAAAGCCCGACAGTCCCCACGATGACCGTCTTCTTGAAATGGATACAGAGCGCAATGAGCTTGTAGAAAATCCGGTACGCCTTGTCTCCGATGGACGATTTCCAGCTTTTCCCCTTTTCGCGTGCTTCCTTCTCCTTCTCTTCCTTTGTTTTTACTTGAATGAATTTGTATCCCAAGACCGGGCTGACAAAGATGGATGCCACCCAGGAGAGAAGAAGGGCTGCTGCGATGACCCAGAAGAGTGCCGCGCAGTACTCCGATGTCTGGCCTTCTGCCATCCCGACGGGGATGAAGCCCGCCGCCGTGATGAGCGTCCCGGCGAGCATCGGCTTCGCGCAGCTCTTATAGGCCGCTTCCGCCGCGGAAAGGCGGTCCATGCCTTCTTCTAGCTTCACCTGCATCATCTCGATGACGATGATCGCATCATCGACAAGAAGGCCGAGGGAGACGATGAGCGCTCCCAGAGACACGATATGCAGATCGATCCCCTGCCATTTCATGAAGAGGAATGTCGCGCACACGACGACCGGGATACAGAGCGCCAGCACGATGCCGCTCCAAAGTCCGAGCGAGAGGAAGGACGCCGCCATGACGATCACGATGGCCTCCAAGAGCGACTCCGTGAAATCATGGATGGACTCATTCACCACCTTCGGCTGATCCGCCACGAGCCCGATGTCCATGCCCGCCGGAAGGTCTGCCTTCGACCGCTCGATCTCCCGATTGAGATTGTCCCCGAGCGTCAGGTTATTCCCGCCCACCCGCATCGAGACTGCGATACCGATCGCCGGTTTGCCATTGAAATAGAAAAGGGAAGACTCCGGCGTCGTGTAGGTCTGCGTGACCTTTGCCACATCGCCCAGATGGAAGCTCCGCTCGCCCACATGGATCGGGATATTCTCCAAGGCTTCCACACTGCCTAGGAGACCGTCCACGCGGATCGCCACATTGCGAGACGATGTATGGATCGTCCCTGCCGGCATCATCGCCGACTGCTGCTGAAGGATGCGGAATACATCGGATGGATTCATCCCGAAGGAGGCGAGCTTATTCTGATCCATCTCGATGTACATATTCTGCTCCTGTACCCCCAGGAGCTCGACCTTCTGCACATCCTCTACAGCGGCAAGACGACGGCGCAGCATTTCCGCCGACTTACGCTTCTCCTCATAGGAAAAGCCGTCCCCCGTCACTGCGTAGATCGAGCCATAGACATCATCAAAGCGGTCATTCACATACGGACCGTACACACCAGCGGGAAGAGCTGCCTTCTCATCATTCACGAGATTTCGCACCTCATGCCAGCGCGTCTGGATATCCTCCTTTTTGACCGAGTCCTTCAGATTCACATAGATGACCGTCTTGCCATCATGCGTGAAGGAATTCAGATAGTCCAGCCCCTTCGTATCCTGGAGCTTTTTCTCGAGCGGATCCGTCACCTGCTCGGTGATTTGCTCCGCTGTCGCGCCCGGCCAGGCCGCCGATACCACCGCCTGACGGATGGTGAAGTCCGGATCCTCGCTGCGCCCCAGATGGAAATATGACCACAAGCCTCCCAGGAGGATGAAGAAAATGAAGAAATAGACCACCGGCTTGTGCTTGATGGCCCACTCTGCCAGATTCAGCCCTTTCATACGCGTACCTCTTCTCCTTCAGCCAGTTTCGAAACGCCCGCCGTCACGATGCGATCACCCTTGGCAAGTCCTTCGATGATCTCCACCGTATCCTCGCCGTAGCGCCCCACCTTGACCGGCATCAGCGTCACCTTGTTATCCCGGATCACCCAGACAGACGGCTTCTGATCCTGCGTCGCCATCGCAGAAAGCGGGATCATGATGCCCTTGCCGACCACTCTGTCACCAAATTTCACCTCTGCCGTCATGCCGACGGCGATATTCTCCGGCGGATCGACCAAAGTCACCTTCGCATCATATGTCCCCGTCTGCGCATTAGGTGCAGCCGCTACTTCGCGGACGCGCCCCTCTACGCTCACATTCGGCAGCGCCCAGAATGTCACCGTACACGGCATCCCGACCGAATACTCCCGATACTGCTTCTCTGTCAAAGAAATGTAGACATCCAGCTGCGAATCATCGATGATCGACACCACCGGTGTCCCCGCCGCGACGACCTGCCCCACCTCATAGAGCGTCGTGCCGACGATCCCATCGCGATCTGCCGAAAGCACCGTGAAGCCAAGATTATTCTCCGCGCGCGAGAGCGCCGCCTGTGCGGACTCGAGCTGCGCCGCTGCAAGCTCCGCCTGATTTCTCGTCTGATCAATGGCAAGATCAGAGATCGCTGACACCGAGTGTAGCTTCTCATACCGCGCCAGCGTCGACTGCGCGAGGCGATACGATGCCTCCGCCGCATTCAGCTGCGAACGCGCCGCCGCTGCCTGCTCCTCCGCATCCTTCGAGTCTACCTTAAAGAGCGCCTGCCCTGCGCTGACCCGCTCACCGGATGTGACATAGCGCTGCATGATCCGGCCTCCCACCTGAAATGCCAGAGGCGATTCAAAAAAACCATGCACCGTGCCGGAGAACGTATTCTTCACGCCCGACTCCGTCTCACCGATGACCATCGACTTCACCAATGGCGCCTTTGGCGCCGCTGCCTTCTCTGCTCCGCACCCCGACAGCGCGATCGAAGCACCTATAAGCATCACACCGATATACATAGCTAAACGTTTCATAGACTGACTCCTTGTATGATAAAAGTGACTGGTGACTAGGGATTAGGGATTGGGGATTAGGAATTGGGGATTAGGAATTAGTAGCTAGGGATTAGGAGCCTCGAGTGACTAGTGACTGGTAGCTAGGGATTAGTGGCTAGGGATTAGGTTTGCGATACGAGAAAACCGCTAGTTTCAAACCTCTGCGGCGCTTCCATATTTTTATGCGCCGCACCACCATTTCGCATTTCTCATTTCTAATTTCTCATTCGAGCAGAGCTTTCATTCACAATCAAGGGGCAGCACGCCCGAGGGGCTAACCTTGAACCCATTAACCTTACTTTTCTATCCCATGCAAAATGATATCCTCGAGCACATTCATCACATCCGTCCCCGTCATATTCTGCTCGCGAAGGAAATCCGCATCATTCAGATTGTGCGTCGATGTGATGAGGATCATGCGAAGGATCGTCAAATTCACCTTACGAAAAGCCCCCGCCGCGACCCCGGCCTCCAGAAGCTCCATCATATAGTCGAACTCCTCATACTTGAAATCCATCCACATCTTCCAGATCTCCGGATAATGGATCTCTATATCCTGATAAAATCCATCCGGCATCGCCCACAGCGTCTCCACAAAAAGACGGCAGTACGAGAGCAGCCGCCCGCGCGCCGTGTCCTTCTTCATCATCAGCGCTTCCTTCGCCTTCCGAAACGCCTCCTGATCTGCCAGACACACCATGCGGATCAGCACCGCCTTCGAAGACGCCTTCTGGTACAGCGTGCTTTTTGAGATATGGAGCTTTCTTGCGATATCGTCCATCGTGAATTTGACCGAGTGCAGCCGCATCTCTTCCTTCGCCGCCGCGATCAGCTGTTCATCCATAATGATTCCTCCAGTACTCTTTTCGTTTTTTTAGTACTCTACTCGTATTATAGCATGATTTATCAGGAAAACAAATTCTATTCGCATGCAGAAAGTACAAAAAAGCGATGAGCCTGCAAAGCTCATCGCTCTTACGTCTAATCCAATTATATGGGATGCCAACCAAATGTGGCTCACCTTTTCACGGCCATTATTGCCCTAAATGGCTCACTTTTATATAGGCAATGCCGACATCCATCAAGACTTCAATCACACACCAATTAATAAGGCGCTTAGTAATCCCAAAAGAAATACATTAATACATATATTAATACCATGCTAACAATTGCTCCCAACCCCATTTTCGTTCCATAACGATATTTCCAATTTTTAGGGCCAAACTTCATTCGTAAAAAGCAAATTCCCGATAATGACAGTAATACGTTGAATAACATTAAACCGCTTACATACAAATAATACACCCCTTGCAATATTCCAATATCGCATAGAAACACATATGCAATTTCCATTAATACGGAAAAGACAAACAGGTTTCTTATCAAAGGATTAGAATGTTCTATCCAAAACTTTTCCTGTATTGATAAGTCCTTTTTTAGAAAGAAAGTCTTGATAAGATAGATACAAATTATGATCAGAAATACATCAAATGCTGGACCCTTTCTATACATAATCATTTCCCTCCATTATTTGTTACAGAGATATTCTGATCATGTGCGTTCTTTTCCCACTCCAACTTAACGCGCTCTACATAATCACTGGTAAAGCCTGCCCACAAGAGAATGATAATAACAGTTATACAAATAGAAGCGATGGTGCTCTTTGCATCAGTTTTCACAGTCATTTTAACCTCATACCATTACAAATTTTTTATATTGCAAATGTATTCAGTATCTACAAATTCGCCGGTCATTGAAATATCTTTCCTCGCGATAATATCCGATGCATTCACATGGATGTCTTTATCAAAGATGATGGTCATGTTTCTAGTAATACACCTCAAATAGAATCCTGTGCCCACAAATTTGGAATTTATCTCCTGAATATATTTTTTTAACCTGTCATTTGTTCTATTGCACTCCTAAAAGAGAATACTTTAAAGCAATGACAACAGCTATCATTATAGCTTCTATAACTATTAAAAAATTTCTACGAATTATATTATTCTTATATTCATTTCCCAACTTTATTCCATAATTCTTATAATCTAAGATTGCCCTTTTTTTGATTGCTTCCAAAATACCAATTCCCGATACTCCTAACATCAGACAAATTCCTAGAAACATATTAAATTCAACAATATGTAAAATTACAGAAATCTTCGTTATAAAGAGTAAGACTAAAAAACTAATTATAAAACATGAATATGAAAAAGTGTACAGTAAAAAGTAGCTTGTTTCGTGAAAATATTCCTGTGGAAACTTATGAAAGCATTTCCAAATCATACGAAAAACACCAAAGAGTAGGATAACTCGAATTAAATCAATTTCAGTCGTAGTTTGTCACCTTCTTTCTGAACCGGAAGAAATCGCGACGTCATATGTACCGATGACTTGGGATCCAGTCATATTTGTATTCCCGCCTGCGGTGATCTGCACGGCATCCCCCGAAAGGGTCGAGGCTGTCACGGTCTTGCTTTCGTCACGGCTCTTGATCGTTGTGGTCTTGCTCGAGAGGAGACCGCGTTCCTTGTATTTCAGGCCGTAGTCGTCCTTGGACTCATTATAGCCATTTTCCAGGTTCACGTCACCCTTGGCGGCAACCGTTATTTGACCGTTTTCTGAAAGTACCGTCGTATTTCTGGCGCTCAAATTCTCACCCGCCGCGAGGGTGATGGTTTTCCCGGCTGCGAGTGTGTTTGCCGTCTCTGTTTTTCTATAGGTACGGATGTAATTGTCGCTGTTCTCCGTCATGTCTTTCTTGGCATCGAGAGTATCCGTTACGGATACAACCCTTGCTCTTTTAACTCCTCAATCCTAGGTTGTGCCTTTTCCTTCAAGTGTGCATACGCATTTTGTTCTTCTACCGTTAAGTCGGACTCATCCTTGACTACGGTAAACTGGTTCCCATAGGCATTATACTTCGCAATCGTCTCATCCAATTCCCGTGCATCCTTAGAAGGCATATTTTGATTTCGTAACAGCTTGATATGAAACGGATCTGCTTGAATTACCCAAAAACCATTTCGCCCATATACATAAAATATCTTATACTGATAAAACCATCCCATTTCAACTTCATAGTCATATACATTCTCATCTAGCGATGTTGCAATAAATCCTCTTTCTGGATGAATTTGTTCTTCAGGTCTAACATCCGCAACAAACCAATTCCCATTGTATTTGTTTAAATAACGTATCTCTGTACGAAGTTCTTCCCCGAATGCAACTACTGTATTATCATGCCATCCATTAGGATATTTAAAATCTATAAGTATCCGTGCTCCACCAAATATAACATGATATCCTATTATGAGCAGAATCAATCCAAATCCTATTTTTTTTGAAGGCAACTTTTTCATTTTTCGTTTCCTCCATGAACATGTCCACTAATTGAAGCTGTCCAATTAAATGGTTGCAATGCTCCAATCTCTTGGTACAACATAGCACCATTGTTCATGATCAGCTTTAGCGGCTTCAACCCGCTGCCTTCGATGGCCGCTACTATACCACTTTTAGCATCAATGACATTCGCGCCCGTCGTCACCTGAAACGTCTCTGCTTTGATCTGCCCCAGGATCTTTGCTGCGCGAGTATACAGTTCGATGGCATCGGCCTTCTCCCCATTGAGGCCTTTACCGTCGATCACAATCATCTATTATGTCCTTTTACATTCAAAGCGGCAGAAGGACTTTGAGCAGCACAGTGCCTTTGTCTGATCTTCTAACGGCTAAGGAATCACGAATGCAAAAAGGGCGTGATGCTTTTGCATCACGCTCCTTTTTCTATGCGCCGCACCATGGGTAGAGGGGCTCTTGCAATGTCTCATCAATCGCTTCTTTCGTAATCGGCTGGAAATAGACTTTGAGAAGGGCAAGACCTTCCGCCGGAGCGGTGAGACCGAGCTCTCGTCGGTCGCGGGCTTCCAAAATCCGTTCGAGATCATCAGGAGCAAGGACGCCGCTTCCGGCATCAACGAGAGCGCCGGCGATGTTTCTGACCATGTGGTAGAGAAAGCCTTCGCCGGTGACGTAGATCCAGATGAGGGACCCCACTTTCCGAAGGCGGATCTCATGGACAAGCCGCACGGGATCGGAGGGGACGGCGTTGTTCCCACGGAAGGAAGTAAAGTCGTGGCGGCCTTCCAAGACTTTGGCGGCTGCTTCCATTTTCGCAAGGTCGAGCTGCTTACCAGTGCGCCAGATGGTACGCACGAGGAAGGGCGAGGCTTCGCGGCTCTCGGTCAATAGGTAGCCGTAGGTCTTGCCGAAGTTGCGGCGGCGGACGGAGAAGTTTTCGTCCATCTCCCGGCTTTGGCGGACGCGGATATCGCGCGGAAGGAGGGCATTCATGGCGTGGACGAAGCGATCCCCCGGAATGCGGGACTCGGTGTAGAAGGTACACTCCTGCCCATAGGCATGGACGCCGGCATCGGTGCGGGCGACGAAGTAAATGGTTGTCTTCTTTCCCGTCAGCTGAAGGAGTGTATTCTCAAGCATTTCCTGCACGGTCATGCGGGTGGGCTGGCGCTGGAAGCCGGCATAGTTTGTTCCTTCGTAGGAAACGGTGATCCAGATATTTCGCATGGGATGATCCTTCGGTGTGAATAGTGACTAGTGACTAGTGACTAGTGGCTAGTGACTGGGGATTAGGGATTAGGAGTTCCCCTTAATTGCGTTTGAAAGAGATTCAGCAAGTTCTATAGGTTCAGGAGGTTCAAAAGGGGGTGGTGCAGCACATTTCGTCATCCTGAGCGGAGAAAAACGTCGTATGTTAGA
>ULVA01050030.1_pt1 | contig 56944 bp, 57 predicted proteins | sample 1958811 | NCBI WGS metagenome assembly ULVA01 (sample SAMEA4835768, study PRJEB28245) | human gut metagenome | biome: gut microbiome; material: fecal sample | place: Denmark | collected 2008
GTGGAAAATTTGTGCAAAATGGCACAAATTGCCAATCGCACAAGCACGATTGCCCCTCGAAAATGGCGACTTATGACAATTTTCGGGCAAATTGACACAAGAAACGCGCCATTTTCGAGAAAACCCCTCCATTGCATTACGGGGTGAAAGCGGTAGGAACATTTCTTGACATCATTCAAAAATGATGAAATAAAGAGGAAATAACCTTTATTTTCATTTTGATACTCAATTTGATAGTTAAATTTGTTCTAAAATTTGCGATATTCGAAAAAACAACGTATCTTTGCAGCGGTAGAAAAGAAATAAAACAACTAAAACGCAAGTTATGAGAACGATGAAGATTAGCAGACGTAGAGCCGTACGCTCTATGACAGTGTCTCGCCACCCATTCTTTGAGGGCTTGCGCAGTTTGGGAAGTATTGGTGGCGACAATAGCCTCTTCAATGATTACTTGAGGGGTGACAATGCGTCCGACTTGAGGAGAGATTGGGAAACCGTCAACTCCGATATAAGGAGAGTTTTTAACAGTCAAAGAAAGCAGCTTTATGCAAGATAAAGACAAGGAAATCATTCAAATGGAGGATGCCATCCCGGCAGACGTGAATGCCATCCTCCAGGAACTCCCAGAGGAGAAACGAAGTGCGATTCTCGCCACGATGATGGCTTTTGAGGAAGAACGCAGCTTCAGTGGACCATTGCCACCTCCTGAATATCTTGAAGCGTATGAGAAGACACTTCCTGGTGCTCCCGACCGCATCTTGGTAATGGCGGAGAAACAAGTGGACCATCGCATTGATGTGGAGAAGACCATCGTCAAGAAGAAATTCAACCAAAGCACATTGGGACAAATCATTGGTGCCATTCTTATTCTTTTCTTCGGTTACATCGCATACGACTTGGCTATGCACGGACACGATACCGCAGCGATTGCCATCGGTGTCACCACTGTTGTCAGCCTTGCGGTGGTGTTTGTCCTCAACAAAATTCCATCCATTTATCCAAAAGAAAAATTAGACACAAATCAATAAAGAAATTTGAAAAAGCCCCCGATTTTTCACGAAGTCGGGGGCTTTTTTATGCCCAAATGTTAAAACATCAACAAATGTTGAAAATAATTGCCGAAATATTTGATTATTCAACAAAAGTTTATTACCTTTGCATCGTGTTAAAAAGGTAACAGCAATGAAAAAGAAAAAATCAAAGGAACTCCAAGAGAATGAAGACGATTTGCTTTTCTACCTTGAGTATTGGAAAGAGTTCCCCAGTACTTTCAGAAAGGTCGCAGGAAAAGAAATCGCAGAGTTAGAAAACAAGATTAAAAACAAGAAATGAGCAAGTCCCCCTCGGGGGACGCTCTTTCACCTAAAAATATTAGATTATGGAATACAAGGAGATGATTGATAAGGTTAAGGCACTTGCCGCTCAGAACAGAGCAGCCAAGAGCGAAGAGGATAAGGCTGAGGTTCGCCGCCAGATGGATGCCCTCAAGGAGTCAGACCCTAAGGCTTTCGCAGTGGCAGTGGGATATATGGCTAAGAAAACGGAGGAGAGAGTCAAGGAATTGACTATGGCGGAGAAATTCGGAGAGGTGACAAGCATGCTTTCCATGGCATACATCGCCAAGGCTTACTTCGGGAAGTCACGCTCTTGGCTCGCACACAAGATGAATGGTGATATGGTCAATGGCAAGCCGTCTGCATTCACGGCTGACGAACTTGCCACCCTCAGAAATGCCTTGCAGGATATGTCACAGAAATTTAGCTCGCTGAGCCTTGCAATATAGGCTTACCTTTTTAACACACCGCCCCCGACTTTGAGCTAAGTCGGGGGCTTTTTTCTGCCCAAATGTTAAAGTTTAGTTAAAGTAACAAAATAGTTACCGAAATATTTGCATATTCGTAACTTTATTGTTACCTTTGCATCGTCCAACAAGGACAAAGTGTTCTTTAAACATACTGAGTGATGAAGTACAATGAACTTTACAAGAAGTTGAGAAAGGCGGGATGCCTTCCGCTTCGTCATGGATGCCGACACGACATTTGGCAAAATCCAGCTAATGGACGATGCTCAGCCGTTCCTCGGCATGGAACTGAGGAGGTTCCGAAAGGAACTCTCAAATCTATCTATCAGAGACTTGGGCTTTAGCCTAGGTCTCTCTTCCATCAAAGCTTGGTGTGCGAGAAGAACACTTTTGATTAGGTTTACACATTATAATCAGATAGTATGGCAAGAATAGTTACAGTAGTGGTGGAGTCGGGCAAGGGAGGCTTTAGCTGCTTTATGAGCAAGGATTCCGATGACCTCAATTTTGGCATCATTGGCGATGGTAAGACGGTGCAGGCTGCCATGGACGACTTCTATGTTTGCAGGGACGAGGAGAAAAAGTTCTTTGAGGAGGAAGGCAGGGAATTCCCTGACTTGGAGTTTAGGTTTGTCTTCGATGTCGGAGCTTTCTTCAATTACTATCCCCTCAGTATTTCTGCATTTGCTAAATATATTGGCATGAACGCTTCACTGCTCAGACAGTACGCCGCAGGTATTAAGGTGCCACAGGCTAAGAGCTTGGAAAAGATAAGGCAAGGCATTGCCAAAATCAAAGGAGATATAGACACTGGTCTCTTGATAGATAAGCCAGTTCTACAGTATGTTTAAAGAATGGCAACCACAATTGGTTGTGTTTCATAAAATTAAATGAACTCTTAATCCCCTGGTGCGTGAGCATCGGGGGATTATCTTCAAATCAAAACTATATGATTATGATTGACAAGCAAAATGAAATAGCCGATTTTCTTCTGAGCCAGTTTGAGGATGGATGCGCCAGCAAGGATGATATGCTCGATGCCATATATGATAAATACAATAATGATATTGCGCCTCACAGTGTCTTGCAGAGCCTCAAAGACGAGGGATTGCTCTATGACTGGGGTGAGGCTTATTACAAACTGACCGAGAAGGGCGTAAAAGCCGCCAAGAGTGGGTATGCCAAGTACAAGAGACAGCAGAGCTTCTGGCAAACCGTGGAGAAAGCCAACAAGCTCACCACCCTCGCCAAGTTTCTCTATGGCACGGGCGGTTTCATCGCTGGATGGCTCGCCAAGGTCTTAACAGATGCCCTTGGCATGTAGGATGCCCACCATCATCGCCAGGCATACCATGAGGAGGGCGATGAGTCCGAATGCGCTCCATAGCAGCTCATAGATGGTCTTCATGCCGTCTTCCATGTCTCGATGGTCGCTTGACAAGTCGAGCAAGCGGGCATCGAGTTCTTTTTTCGTGTAGCTTCTTTCTTCCATACCTTATTATATATTACTAAATTCACCGCAAAGATAACAATTTTCCACAAAATACGAAAATTCTTCCCTTTTTTCTTGCCAGTTCCACTTTTTCTCCTTATCTTTGCCAATGCTAACAAAGATGATAGTAATCTATCCGGCAGGGCGACCGTTTCGCCTATGGCTTCTTAGCCGCAGGCTTTTTTTATGCCTTGGGAATTCATTTCCCTAACTGGAGAAAAATATTTTCCCAACTGGGGAAAAAGGAAAACTCTATATGGCGGCTGCATGAACCGTAAAGATTTCGATTAGTCCTCTCGGATAAGTCATCATCTTTGTTAGCAACGGGGAATGCAGCCGCCACCCTTTTATCCAATCGGCTGTTAATGCTAACAAAGATGATGCAATATGCAGAATTCTATTTTGATTCAGGATGCGATACAGGCCAAGCCTGCAGGCATCCCAGTGAACGAGGGGCTCAAGACCCTCAAGTGTGCAACCAAGCGCGAGCTCAAGCGACTCAGCAAGACCAAGAGCGAGACCTTCAGCATCCTCTGCGATGAGGAGGTGACCTATGGCGAGGTGGTCATAGCCATGATTGGCTGCGTGGCGCTCATGGCTATCGTGGCAGTCAGCGGATACTTTTTCGGAGGGGAGGTGATGTGATGAAAGATCAGGATCTGTTCGGCATCTTCCAGATTACCGACATTATGGATCTGCCAAAGGCAGTTGATTCCGTCATCTTTGGTGACATCTCTCAGCGCAACGCAATCTATCGGCAACTGTTGGAACTCAACGAACACGACCTGTCGTATGACTGGTTTCAGCGGCTGTATGAGCAAGAAATGGCGCAGCGAAAGAAGAACAAACAGGACTTCACGCCACCAGAGGTGACACAGCTGGTCAGTCAGATAGCCGATGTAAGTGCGGTTGGGACGATACATGAGCCTACTGCTGGCACGGGCGGACTCATTATATCCGCATGGTGGGAGAAATGCAGACGGGTGAAACCATGGGAGTTTTTCCCAAGCAAGCACATGGTTACGTGCTGGGAGCTCAGCGACCGCGCCATACCGCTGCTGCTGCTCAATATGAGCATACGTGGCATGATGGGGTACGTATATCATGGAGATGTGCTTGAGAATAGGGTAGTACAGCGTTATATCCTGCTCAACGAAACCGACGACGCTTTGGCTTTTTCCAAGGTGGTCAAGGCAGAACCTGGGCAGATAATAAAAGAAAGGAAATAGGGACATGTACAACAAGTTGGAGTTTGAGGAAATTGTAAATCGATGGAAAGTAGAGAAGAAAAAGCAGGTCAAGAAATCTGCTTACTCCACCTACTACCATGTGATTCAAACAAGTCTCCTGCCAGCCTTTGGTGATAAGTATGATGTGACAGAGCAGCAGGCGCAATCCTATGTAGATAAAAAACTGGAGGAAGGTGCGAGCATAAAGACTATCAGGGATCACATACTGATACTGAAGATGGTGCTGAGATGGGGTGCGAAGCATGAATTCTGCAACCCACCGACAGAATGGCAAATCATTTATCCGAAGGAATATAAAGACAAGGCGGTTCCTGTCATGGCGCTGGCTCATCAGCAGAAGCTGGAGAAATACTTGTTGGAAAACTTTTCGTTTATGAACATGGGGATACTCATCTGCCTTCATACAGGACTAAGGATCGGAGAGTTGGCAGGATTGAAATGGAAAGACTTCGACATGGTTAACAAGGTGCTTCATGTAGAGCGCACGGTAGAGCGCGTATGGAACGTCGAGGATGACGGCATGTCTGGTACCGAGCTCTACATTGGTCCACCTAAGACGATTCATTCTTTCCGTGAAATACCGTTGAGCAAACCGCTGATGACGTGGGTTAAGCCGTGTGTCAAAATATGCAACCCGGAGACCTTCGTGACATCAAACCGTTCCAAGCCCTGTGAACCCCGCACTTATCGCAATTATTTCAATAATCTGTGTAAGCAGTTGGGTATTCCTCATATCCGTTTCCATGGGCTTCGGCATACGTTCGCCACGAGACTGATAGAGGCGAAGGTTGACGTAAAGACAGTGAGTGTGCTCTTAGGACATTCGGACGTTTCTACGACCCTCAATCTCTATGTACATCCCGATAATACTCAGAAGCTTAGTGCCATCAATGCCATGCTTAAGCGCATGAAAAGCATGGACGTGGATGACAGTAAAGCAGAACAAATAATTTTAAACAAAAAAGAAAATGAAAGATAATACAAGCTGGACCAAAGAAGACAAGAAAGGAGGCGACGATGGCGATAAGGAAGAATAAACAGCATGATATTTCTTCTCTCGACTCAAGACGCAGACGCATTCATCTGCGTCTTGTGGACAGATACTGGGAGCTTGACCGTGATTTCGTTGACCTGTGGGGGCTCAAGGAGCGGGCTGTGATAGAGTTGAAGCTTTGCCGTCGCGACAGAGTGAGAGACACGCAGAGAGACATCGTGCAGCGCTTGGAGCGAGAGCTGGCCCACATCTCACGTCAGCGGGACAAATATGGCCGTTGGGCATCATGCATCTATTACTGGATGATGATTCACGACCTTGCAGCAGAGAGAGTGGCGCTGCGTCATCAATGTGATGAGGCAGCAGAAGAGTTACAAACCATTAATTTCGTATAATTATGCCAAAGACAGATAATTCACAATCAAGAATAATGCTTGATGCTTATTTCAAATTCCGTTCATCACTCCCTGACAAGGACGAGGATGGGCGACCATACAAGAAGTCTTTCAAGACGACAGAGGAGATAGCCGCAGACCTGGCTACCATGGTGGTCCTTGACTTCTCCGACATTGTCACATATATGCGAGAGCATGAATATGTGGTCGCCACGCAGCCAGATGGCACGATAGCATGGGCTATCTGGGAAAAAATGGTGGACATTTGATGATTTTCCCATAATAATAGTTGTTTTCTTTGATTTTTTTGCTACTTTTGTGGCAACTTAAAATTTTGAATGATGAGCGGAGAGTGGCGCGTGAGCGTCGCTCTCCGTATTTTTATGTCCATACCCTCCATATTATCTTTGCATCAAAAAAAGATAATATGACCATCAAATCAGCTCCGTCGGGCACATGTTTCCTTGAGAACATCCGTGACCTCGACATCCTCACATCTATGAGCCGTGTGCTCGTCACTATCAAAATAGGCGATTCCACCGTCTATGATGAGTTTCTCTATCCTGCCGATGGAGAGATACAGCTGTCGGACCTCGCAGACATCTATCGGCCTTATGCCAGACTGCAGCTCATCGTTGACTCTGTCATCACCATCACGGAGCAGAAAGTCTCTACAGGTGTAGAGACCGATGAGGTGACGCAGAGCGACAAGAAGACTGTCAATCTCCGTGTCCTCTATGCCACCGTGGACATTCCAGATATCGACTGCCAGGAGTTCACGGACACGCATTTCCTCACCCTGCTGCAGTCTGCCAAGACAACCTCACTTGGCAGACTGGAATATCTGCATTATCTCGGCACCGACACAGCCTCCGTCACGGCATACTTCACTGACGGCACCAAGCAGCTCTTCACAGCAGAGGTGGTGGGTGGCAATGCCAAATACACCACCATCGACGTCTCACCTTCCAAGTTCTCGGTCAGAGACAAGGTGCTGTCATACTTTGACGTCAAGGCCGGGGAGCGCCTTCAGACGTTCATCATCGACCAGGACCAGCCAGACTGCGCTCCGATACTCCTCTTCACCAACTCCTTCGGGTGCCAGGAACTCATTTACTGCACGGGCAAGCATGAGGTGGCTCCTGAATACACCCGTGACTCAGCAGTCATCGGAGGCAAGAACATCAACTACCGCATCACAGAGAAGCGCATCTTCAAGGCTGACACAGGACCGCTGACAACAGCCATGGCCAACTGGGCAGACGACCTCTTCCGTTCCGATGAGGTCTATATCGTCAATATCTACGGTGGAGAGGCTGCCGTCGGCAAGCAGGTTACCATTTCCGACTCCAAGAGCGACAATGACAACCTGCTCGAGACCATTCCTCGCTTCACCTTCAGCTATGCTTACTCGCAGCGCCAGCACAATGTCCTGGACATGCACCGTGCAGGCCGCATATTCGACAATACGTTTGACAACACATTCAACTGATGAAGAGAGCAGCTTTCCATATCAATGAGGTTCTGAAGATGATGGACAAGGCCAAGGACGACCATGCCACCATCAGGCTTCGGGCATGGACCACCGACGGCAGAACCGTCAATTATGACGGATGGCTGGTGTCGGGTGGCAGCTGGCGTGGAGGCTTCCACCGCCTCATGCATCCAGCCACAGGCGAGGTGCATACTCTGCCCGACGTTTTTATTTATGAATTTTTAGGTTTACCAGTATATCTATGAGCAAACAGAAATATTCCATGCAGCAGGTCGGAGTGCTTGGTGACAGTGAGCGATATATGCTCATGCCGACCACTGCGGTTGGAGGTTCTACCACCAACCAGGCTGCCATCGAGCAGCAGTATGGCAGAGACACCCATTTCCTCGGATCAGGCGAAGTGGGTGATGCCCACTATTCGCCTATCACCGTCAATGGGCGAGACTATGAGTATATCAACTATGGCGATGACAATGACATGCCTTATGAGCTGCAGCGTCTCCTTCGCATGAATATGATTGCGCAACGGGCACAGGCATTCAACGTGCAGTGCTGCTACGGCCAGGGGGTACGTTTCGTTGATCGTGCGACAGGCAAGGACACCGATGATGCTGAGATCCGTGCCTTCTGTCTGCGCAACAGCGTGCATGAGATATTCATGGAGCAGGCCACAGACATGAAGTTCTTCTTCTGGAACGTCACCGTCATCATCCTCTCACGTGACCACTCCAGGATACTGCAGATGCGGCACAAGGATGTGTCATACTGCCGTTTCGAGCGCCCAAACGAGAAGACTGGTCTCATCAATCACATCTTCTATGGCGACTTCCGCAATGCGATGTCACCCATCAAGGCAGAGGCCATCCCGCTGCTTGACATCAACGACCCGCTGGGCGACCTCTTGGCACGCATGGGCAAGGGTCCTGACATCTACACAGGCGAGAAACATCCTGCACCTAAGATAGGCCATGACTGCAAGTTCGCCATCGTGTCGCGCATTCCTACTCCTGGTTATCAGTATTATCCGATACCTTACTACGCCGCCATGTTCGACGATGCGTGGTACGACATCTATCGGCTCATCGGCATTGGCAAGCGCTACATGATCAAGAACACCTCTGCACCTCGCATTCAGATAGAGATACACAAGGACTACTGGATGAACCTCTGCAACGAGGAGGGCATCATCGAACCTCAGAAGCGCAAGCAGCGCATCGATGAGGAGAAGCAGTCCATCATCGACTTTGTCTGCGGCACGGAGAATGCAGGCAAGGCTCTCATCACAGGATATTACTTCGACCCGAACGGCAAGGAGCAGCGCATGGTGCGCATCATCAATCTCAATGAGAGTGGCAAGAAGGAGGGTGGCGACTGGGCTGATGATATGTCGGAGGCTTCCAATGCACTCTGTTTCTCACTTGGCGTGCATCCCAACTTGGTGGGTGCTACACCGGGCAAGAGCCAGATGAACAACTCGGGTTCCGACAAGCGCGAGCTCTTCATCCTGAAGCAGTCGCTCGAGAAGCCTTGTCACGACATCATGGTCAAGCCATACCATGTCATCTTACATTACAACGGATGGAGCGAGCGTGGCATCACCGTCGACGTGCCGATGATAGAGCTGACAACACTCGATAAGAATAAGGACATGCAACAATCATCAGTTAAAAATAACGGCAATAACAATGAAGATTGAAATCAACAAACAGGATTTTGACGATGCCATCTTGGTGGCAACGTCATCCAATCCGGAGGTCTTCAATTTGGTGAGACCTCATTTCTCGACTACATATAACCGCATCAAGCGTTTTTGTCTCGGTGATATAGGTGCTGAATTCTTCGATGAAAACGAGGATTTTCAGCCTTTACTCAAAAGATGGGTCTGTCTTGAGACATTTATTACGGTGGTCCGCCACCTTGATCTTGTGCTCACTCCTACAGGTTTCGGTGTCGTGAGCAATGGTGAGGTCTCTCCAGCTTCGACCGTGAGAGTGGAAAATCTCATCGAGCAGGTGAAGCAGGCCAAGTTGGCAGCTGAAGAAGAGGTTGTGTTCGTACTCGTTGAGAAGACCGAGGGCTGGGGATTAACCATGCAGGCAAAGCTCTGCATCCCATGCCTTGTATGGGGGTACAATGACTACATGCAAGAAGCCTCACTCACCAAGCTCAACTCAGCAGACTGGGATACTGCCCGCCAGAACATGCGTCTTGCTGATGAGATCCTGCGTCGTCGCTTCTCTAACGAGCAGATGGACGCTCTCCTCGATAAATACCGCAGAGGCGAGTCTTGGACAGAGCCGGAGCAGAAAGCGGTCTGCCTGATTCGCAAATATCTCGTTGACTACAGCAATCCGAGCTGCTTCAAGCCAAATGACATGAAGCAGACGCTTGACAGGATTCAGATGGTTCTTGACGGAGATGCAGAGACATTCGCACTCTATCAGAGTTCATCAGAGTATGAAAGCAATCATTTCAAGCCTTATGAAAACAAAAAATCAGCACCTGCCTTCCTATTCAATGCATGACGGGCAGATCAATCTTAACATCACAGCGCCAAAGTCATGGCGTGAGTTGTCGCAGGATGAGCTTCGCTATACGCTTTTCCTGCTGACCAGATTTCAGGAACCATTGACGGTCAAGACATACCTGTTCTGCAGACTGGCTGGCATTGAGATCATCAAGCATACCCGCACAGGATGGAAGTGTTCCGTTCTGTGCCGGGTGGATGGCAAGTCAAGACCAAAGCGCAAAGTGATTTATCTGGAGACAGAGATAGTCCTATCTTTGCTCTCACAATTCGATTTTATCGATGGATTCGATAATTTTCAGCCTTTGCAGGCCATATCTGGCTTAAAAGCCGTCACTTCCATCCGCAAGATAACATTCCAGGATTACCTCTTCGCTGAGAAATATTATCAGCTGTACCTCATGCATAAGGAGGACAAGTTCCTTCAGCAGTTAGGATATCTTCTGTACAGGGATGAGGATGGCAAGCGTGATGACTCAGTGAATTTCACCGCAGAGGAGTTACTCGGAACTTTTTTGTGGTACTCAGATTTCAAGCAAGTGGCTGCTGCCAATTTCCCTCACTTCTTCAAAAACACGAAGGAGGGCGAAGAGCCGACCATGGAGGATATCACCATGGGCATACGTGCGCAGGTCAGAGCACTCACCGATGGCGACATAACCAAGCAGCAGGCTGTCTTTGAGACCGACTGCTGGGCTGCACTGACAGAGTTGGATGAAAAGGCGCGGGAGGCTGAGGAATACAATGAAAAAATGAAAAGCTTATGACAGAGAAACAGTTCGATGCTATCGGATATTTCAAACAGTTGACAGAGGAGAACAACACCTGCCGACTGCATAATTTTGTCGCGACGACATGCAGCGGACCAGATACCGTGCAGGGAGTGCTGCAGCAGTTTCGCACAGCCTCCAACTTCGTGATGGTCTCTGATACCGTTGACTCCAATACCCACTCTGTGGGTGATGGCTTCTTCGACCGCAACGTGTTCACGGTCTGGCTTCTCGCTTCATACAAGCGTGATGACATGGCAGACCGGGAGGAGAAACTGAATATCTGCAGATATATCTTCCGGCAGTTCCTCAGTCGTCTTCTGCATGACAAGGAGTATCAGAAGTTCGGTGACCAGCTGGAGTATCTCAATCTCAATCAGGTCTATTCGACAGAATTAGGGCGCTACTCGATGAACGGATGCACAGGCCTTTACTTCATGCTGACATCAGACGAGCCTACCGACTTACAATATGATGAGAGCTTATGGCAGAAGTAATAGACGAACTCCTCAAATACGAGAAAGGGTGGACGGACAACATGGGCACCTATTGGCGTGAGCGCATGGAGCGCTTGCGCACAATAGATACCGGTGCCCTTTATTCGTCCATCAAGGGCCACCTTGAGCAAGGCACAGTGACCACCATCGAGCATACTTTCCTGCAATACGGCATCTATGTGGCTGCAGGAGTTGGACCTGCACACGTCTGGAAAAAGTGGACAGAAGCGCAGGGCGGAGAAAAAGTCATGCGTGCCAATGATGGCGACCTTGACTTCCTCAACAAGCAGTATCGAGCGGAGAGGGAGTTGGATAAACCCAAAAAAGTGGGTCCTGCCTGGGGCGGTCGAGTGGCTGGTGGCGTGCCAAAAGGCAGACGTGACTGGTTCTCGGCTAAATACTATGCCTCTGTCATGAAGCTCAATGAGCATGAGGCTGATTTCTATGGCGAGACATACAATGGACTCATGGCTTCTGCATTGACAGAGATATTCAAGGGCATAGGCGCAGCTCGCAACCTTTGAGTCATTATTATTATATACGTCACATATTATCTTTGCATCAAAAATGGCAGATTTAGAAAAACAAAAAATTCAGCAAGATTTGGAGCAGATTCGCGACGAGCGTCGCAAGGCTGCCAATACTGCTGAGCGCATAGGCCAAGCGTTGCTTGAGTTGCTCCATTTCATAGAAGTGGAAGGAAAACGTTACCTCTCTCGAGAACATGATGACACGGCAGACGGGCTTATCACATTCAATAAAGGTCTTAACTGCTTAGGTGACATCTTGGCTACTGGCAAGGTAACGGTGCAGGATCTGGAAGTCTTGGGCAAGGCTTTGTTCCATGAACTCGAGATACGTAAGCTATCCTATGCAGGAGGAAATATATATCTATCGGGCGCAGGCAGTAAGATAGTGCACGTCGAAGAGCAACGCTCTGCATCGGGTGCTGTGACTGGCTGGAAGTGTTATCTCCTTGCCGATGATGGCAGTACGGCGACACAAAACCTATGGCGCGTGAAGGATCAGGCACGTTGCCAGAGCTTCAATATCCTCGAAGGGAAACACGAAGGTGTGAGCAATAAGAGCTACTGGCGACTGGTGAAAGAGGTGAGTACTCAGTCTGTTGCAGTCATGGCTACAGACGGTACGGCGCTGTATGGTGGTAGACTGTTTGACTGGGTGACATTGTCGGCTACTGACTGCATGTCGGGCAGCGATACGCCTGCAGCTGGTGACACCATCGTGCTCGATGGCGCGAGAGAGGATGCATCTCGACAAGGAGTCCTGATGCTTGAGAGTACAGGCAATGGTACACCTCGCATAGTAGGACTGCGAGGCGTAAACTCATATACCCACGAGGGCAAGGAGGTATTCGTGTTTTCGCCAGACGGTTCTAAGATAGTCAGTTCCTCTATCGAGTGGATATCTCCGAGCGGTGATGCTATGCATATGGTGAACTACAGAGGCGAGTGGCAGAAGGGCGTGAGCTACGGCTATTATGACCAGGTAAGCCACGGCAACGGCGTGTGGCTGTGTACCAACGCCGAGGGCAGCACGAGTGAGCCTATGGCCGGAAACGCAGACTGGCAGCTTGTAATGAGTGCACAGAAGGGCGAGAAGGGCGAGGACGGTGTGGCTTATCAGATAATGATAACGAGCGATACGGGCACGGTGATGATTAACGGTTCGGGCGAAATGACGCTGAAGGCAACGCTGCTACGCAATGGCGAGGACATAAGCGACACAGTGAGCAACAGCTCATGGTCGTGGTGGCGACAATCGGCTGATGCCGAAGATGATGCTGTATGGAACACGCTGCATGAGGGGATTGGCCGGAACTGTCTTATCACACGTGACGACGTAGACAGACAAGCACAATTCGGATGTAGTGTGTGCGTATCAGATACAGAGACTATTAATAGTAACATATAATAATATAAAAACAAACAAACGATTATGGCAAAAGTATTAGCTAATGGTCAGATTACTATCGTTGACCTCAATGACGGCAAGGCCGTGCAGTGTTTCACACAATGCTCTAAGGGCGAGACTCAGATCTACACCCCCGACACGGGTGTGTACACTCCGAACTACTCGTCGAGTGAACCAAACGTGATAACAGCCCGTGTGTACGTGACGGGCAGTGCTACAGACCAGGCTCCGACCTCGGCTTGTACGGGATGGTCGTGGAAGGTGGACGGTGTGGCTGCCACTCCTGTGAGCGGCAAGCCGTATCAGCTTAACCTCGCCAGCAACATCGACAAGAACGGCAGCGTGAAGAACATCGAGTGGTCGTGCAAATACACAGACCCGGAGACAAAGGCTACGACTACGTGTATCGGCTACAAGACCATTTCGCTGGCCAAGAGTGGCGGTGCGCTTCAGACGGTGCAGATTGAGACCCCCGACGGCAATACGTTCGACTCGACCAACAACAGCAAGAAGCTGCGTGCTATAGCCAAGTTCTTCCGTGGCAACGTGCAGGACACCACCATGACATCAATGACTTGGGAGGTGCTGAATATCAGTGCAGGAACATGGGACGCCGTGGCTTCGGGCAACGTGAGCACTTCGGGCGGCGTGAGCACTCTGAACGTGAGCGCCAACGACGTGCTTAACTTCCAGACTTTCCGCTGTACGGTGAAGGACGGTGCTGATACCGCCAGCGCTATCATCACGTTCTTCGATGCGAGCGACCCGTACGTGGTGGAGGTGTATTCGCTGACCGGCGACAAGATAGTGAACGGTGCGCAGTCGACGGAACTTTACGCCCGACTCTGGAAAGACGGCAAGGTAGTGGAGGATGGTGCAGCGGTGAAGGCAGACAGCAACCATGCCTCGAACTACATCTACAAATGGACGAAGTACAATGCCAGCGGTGTAGCCACGAACTGGAACGGTACATCAAGTGCGGTGAATGCTTCGAACAAGCCTTACGTCACGGTGGCCAACGCTGACGTGGCAGTGAGAGGCACGTTTACTTGTGAGGTGTCTAAATAAGGGCACCTCACCCTTATTTTTTATTAATTAAAAAAATGAAAGAGTATGGCAGTATTATTGGCGAGGGGCCAGATAACGATAGCGGCGATAAAGGATGGTAAGGACGGTGCGCAGGGCAAGCCTGGCAAGGATGGTATCACATGGACGCTTACACCCGACATTCTTACGTACGACACGGACGATAGCGGAAAGGCCATCAATGTAGGGACAGGCAAGGCAACAACGCTAAGAGTACTGAGAGGCAACGAGGAGCTGACGAACTTCACGATAAAAGGCGTGAAGAACATGGTGAACTGCGTCGCATCGAGACTGAACAACACCAGCAGTTTCTACATATCCGCTATCACGGTGCAGAAAGTAACCCTCGGTACTGACACGATGGATGTATCTTGCACCAACGGCTCGTTTGACGTAGAGTTTGCTGTAGACGGTGTGACCTACACAGCCACAGCCAAGTTTGCTGTAAACGTTTCGGCTTTTACAGGCAGGATGACACTTAACAACAAGCAGTTTGAGACGAATATAACGTCTCTGCAAAACACGATGCAAGGTAAATTTGAGACCCTTGACTCTAAGATTACGCAGACAGCTAAGGATATAACATTAAGCGTGAGTCAGAAGCGAGTCGGGCGACGGAATCTGCTATACGGTACAGCCTTCCGCCAAGACGGACTCATAGATTTCAATCCTCGTTTTCAGCCGACAATGACAGAAGGTGTCAACGGGATGAACGCGGTTAGATTCAGCGTAACAGCGAGCGACAGCTATCAGTATAACGGACTATTCTGGCGAGGACAGTATGGCAACATCCCTGTAAAGAGGAATACAGACTACACCTTCTCGTGTTGGGTGAAGTGTGATAATCCTCATGCAACGTTGCTCGCGGAGCGACATTCTATGTCGGATGCTACGACATACAATAGAGGAAATGCTATTCCACCATCAAAGGGAGAAGCGGGGTGGAGGAATGATGGCAACTGGCAGCTCGTAACGAACACCTTCAACTCTGGGAATACAGACTTCGTTGAGGTCAATATCTTTGTGTATAACGGCGATAACAAGGGGAAGCCTACCATTGCGGCCAATGCCTGGTTCTGCATGCCTATGTTGGAAGAAGGAGACGAGTGTACAGGCTGGACTCCTGCGGAAACGGACTACGACTATGTGGGAGGAAACCTTTTGGATGACACAATGGCACTGACAAGATCGTCTGACAACAGCAATCTCCAGTTTGCCAGCGGACTGATTATGTTTGAAAAATACGAAGGCTGCTACGGAATATTGTACAACAAAAACAACTCGGCAGAGTCTCTGTACACAGAAGCCTTGCAATATAAATTTCCAACAAGAGCTACCCTTTCTGGGCAGGCGAGAATAGTAAAGAAGCAGGACTATGTGTTCTCCTTCGTTGCCAAGGGCAGCGGGAATATCAACGTTTATCTCTATGGAGACAGCGTTCATGCAAACGTATTTACAGAAACCTGCGAAGGAAACGTATATCCGGTCGGCTGGGCTGACGGATACGCACAGCTCGCACTCACCTCGACCTATAGGCGGTACTGGGTGCATTGGCGAATAAATGACTATACTGGCGAGGGAGCAGAGGTAATTCCAGACAAGGTGCTGATACGTGTTCCAGGCGATACTGAGGCTTGGGTGACAAAGCCGAAGCTGGAGGAAGGCGCACAACTCACTGATTATACAGAACGGAAGACCGACCTCATCGACAGAGCCACAGCCAAGGCGGCAGGACTTGAGATTACGTCGAGCGGAGTAACTCTGTATGGCGAGAAAATCAAGGTGGAGAACACACTCTCTACCGGTCAGACTACGACAGCCGCGCTCTTTACAGACGGAGCCATCAATGCGGCTCTGATACTGGCGCAGATGCTTACATCGCAAGGACTCAACGGACAGATGGTAAGGATAGCCGATGGCCTTATCAATATCTACGGCAAGGCAGGAACTGCAAACATCCGCTTCGGTCTGAACAGTTCGGGACAGGCCGTGCTGTCGTACTACGACGACAACGGAAACTTTCTCTACGACCTCGGCCCTGCTGGTGTCGCCTCGCTCAGAAAGACCGACGCGAAGATAACTTCTGCGCAATATATCAAAGCAGAGGATGCAGGACTGACGACTCCGCTCGGAGAGAATGTAGAACTGCCGTGGGTTGACACAACGAAGTCGTGGTACACGGCAACGAAGGACAACAACTACATTCTTTTCGTTAAAGGTGCGACGGGTAAAACGACAACCCTGTATCGTTACTCAGCACCAAGAGTGAACGGAAAGATAGTAGCCGACTCGGCCAACGGGTTGGGTTCCTACGACCTTGCGAGCGCAGCCGACGGAAGGACGTTCACGAGCCGCACTATGGTGAAGAATGGTGCGCTGACAAATCTTGCGGATGGCGTGTTCCTTACTGCGGATGCTAAAGCCTACGACAACACAAAACTGGTGCCTTCCATCAAGAAGGGACAGAGCGTGACAAGGCCATCCTTCTATGTACAGATAGCGTCTTTTAACGCAAAGTTCACGACACTCGGATTGCTCGGAAAAATCTATTCAATACAGACAGAAATCACTTTCGGTAATTTAAACGTAGGAATAATGAGCAACAATAATTACTAAACGAATATGATAACATATAAGGAATTGTATGCTACGCCTTTGGAAACGAAGGTTGCGACATGGAAAAATAATGAGGTGCGTCTTGCTGTGAACGAACGCACGACAGAAGACGGTGAGTATCTGTACGACTGCGTGTTGCTCGATATGAATACCGATGCGGAGCCTACTGAAGAACAGCTGACAGAGGCTCTGAGAAACAAGTGCATCGAGCAGATAACGGAGTACGATAAGAGCGCAGAGGTGAATACGTTTTATCTCAACGACAAGGCGTACTGGCTCGACTTCGAGACAAGAGACAGAGTGTATCAGGGCAACGAGCGACTGAGACGAATGGGGAGAACGGAAACGACCCTGTGGCTCGACGGCGAGTGTTATACCCTGCCTATTGACACAGTTCAAGACCTTATAAGCAAGATAGAAGTCTACGCCAAAGACTGCTACAATGTTACGCAGACCCATCTTGACAAGGTTGTGGAGCTACAGACGACAGACGCATTGATAGCCTATGATATTACGGCAGGTTATCCCGAAAAAGTACGATTAACAATTTAATTTTATAGCTATATGAAGAAAATCGTTAAAGGCAATGACTTCACGCTAAAGATACCAGTGAAGTTCAAACGCATACCTCTTGCGTTTGAGATAGTTTAACACAACTAAAATGAAAAGACTATGTATATACTGAGTGTTATTTTGTTTCTTCTCTTGGGAGGGTTTCTGCTTCTCGCAGCAATGCGCTTCGGCGTCCCTTCGATGGTAAGCGATGTATATTATCAGCTGCAGAACTGCACTGGTAGTGAGGTGATTGGTGATAAACGTAAGCGAAACTATGGATGGGTATTTACCGCTGTAATGGTTACGTGTGCGGTACTGATGATGGTGTGTATACTCGACACAGGTAAGGGCGTTCAATGTCTCGCCTTTATAGGGTGTGTGGGGTTAATGTTTGTAGGCTTCGCTCCTAATTACCTTGATAAAGATGATCACCCTATTCATAAGGTGGGCGCACTTGTGGCTGCGACAGGGTGTGTGGGCTGGTGTCTGTCGGCATGCTGGGTGCCAACGGCGATTCTTGCATTTATCTATCTGTTGCTTATTAATAATGCAGACGATGATGGTGAGTGTAAGCCTGTCTTATACATGGCAGAGGTGGCAGGATTCTTGGACGTGTTTTTGACTTACTGGGTAATAATCTGCGTTTGATGTACTCTAATGACATTGATTGGAGCAAATATCAATAGCTTATAGCTTTAGCGAAAAATTATAACCATATCATGACGGCTTAACCAGTATAAAACCGATTAAGCCGTATTTTTATGTCCTCATGTTTCATATTATCTTTGCATCAAAAAAGATAATATTATGCAGCAGCAAACTAAAGAAAGAATTCAGTATGGCAGCGCCATGGTTGTCTTGGCTTTCGCCATAGCGCTTGTCTATATCAGCTACTTCCTCTCAAAGGACGTGACTGATAACGTCCTCTGGTATTTTGGTCAGAGCCTTATGTACGTGGCATCCTTCTTTGGCGTGAACATCGCCATGGATGTCAAATTCGATAAACTCCAGAATAAATTCAAAAAAAATAATAAAGATGAAAAGGAAGATTAAGTACATTTTCGTTCATTGCACTGCAAGCCGACAGACGTGGTCTGTCGATGCCTTGCTGAAGGAATTTTCCAACAAAGGCTGGCATTATCCTGGTTATCATCATGTCGTGGAAGCAAACGGTAAGGTCACACAGCTCATGACAGAGGACTTACCATCCAACGGAGTCAAGGGATACAACCATGTGGCCATCAATGTGGCATATATGGGTGGCATTTCACGCTCAGGCAAGCCTATTGATAACCGCACGCCTGAGCAGAAGGCTTCGCTCCGCGAGCTTCTCACTGAGTTGAAGCAGAGATATCCAGATGCTAAGATCTTAGGACATCGTGATATATCACCTGACGTTAACCATAACGGCAAGGTGGACATCTGGGAGCGCATCAAGGAGTGTCCATGCTTCGATGCTATACCAGAATATGCTGACATTAAATAAATGAGGAGATGACAGAGAAATTAGAAAAAAAACTGGCAGTTATTCTATCATTCCTGATGGTACTGCTGACGATATTCGCAAGTTTCCTAATCTTTGAAAGCCGTCAGAAGAAAGCGAATGAGGCTTTGAAAATGCAGCTTCACCAGCTTCAGCTGAAGTATTCGCCTATGCAGCGTGATACCATACGAGACTCAATAAAACTCGTCACACAACAGGTGATGGTCATGGACAGAGGTGAATACAAACTGCTGGCTGCGGACAGGAAACTGCTCGAGGAGCTGAATTTGAAACTTCGGCAAGTTGTCTCTGATCAGAGAGTGTCCATGGTTACATCGGACACTGTGAAGACGAAAAGACTTAATTCTGTCTACTCATATAGTGACGCATGGCTTTCTCTGCGTCTTGATACGGCAGATTCTATCTTGACGTACAGAGCAAGAGACAGCCTTCAATGCATTGTTGCAAGGCAGTTTAAACATAAGTTTCTTTGGTGGAAGTGGGGAACAAAAGGTTATAATGTCAAGGTGCTGAACTTCAACCCACATTCTACAATATTATATAATAGCTATATACAAGTCAGCAAATAATGGCAAGGCAGGAAGTATATACAACCATAGTCAAACTCAATTCCGAGGAGGCAAAGAACCGACTGAAGGAGTTGGAGGACAAAATCGCTCGTCTCAAGAAAGCAAAGCAGGATGCTTTCTCGACGGGCGATTCCCGTTTAGGCACATCTCTCGCTAAGGACCTGAAGGCTGCTGAGCGAGAGATGAAGCAATTCAAAAACTCAACAATGAGCGTTAAAGAGACGCTCGATAATCTCTCTGATGCCAGCCTTGGACAGCTTGAAAAAGCTGCACGGCATCTGAAGGGGCAGATGAAGGCTGTCTCTGACCCTGCAGATTATGCTAAGTTAGAAGAGCAGCTCTCTAAAGTCAAAGACCAGATGCTGCACCTGAAGGGGGCTACCAAACAGGCAGAGGCAGAAGCGCAGCGCATGACTCAGACACTCAACAATCTGCAGCACGCCTCAATTGATGATCTCAACTTCACAAGAGCAAAAATTCGCTCTAAGATGAACTCCATTGATCCTTCGTCAGATTCTTATGCTCAGTCTGCGGCCAAGTTGAAGCTCGTTGATGCAGAGCTTGAGCGCATCAGACTATCTGAGCAGAAGGTGGTCACACTCATGCAGCAGTATGACAATGAGATTGACAAGGCTAATGTGGATATCAAGGAAACCAAGCGTCAGATGCAGCTCGTTGATAATACGTTGGCGCATCTCAAGACTTCGTCAGTCCGTGACTTGGAATATTCCATGAAGGTTCTCAACCAGGAGATGAGAGGTCTTGACCGTGGATCTGAGGCATTCAAGCAGATGCAAATGCAGGCCAAGCAGTTGAAAACAGAGTTGGAGGCTGTTCGTGCTGAAGGACAGGCTCAACAATCATGGATTGGTAGGACTGCTGACTGGTTCAACCGCATGCAGGGTGTCATATTAGGTGCAATAGCTGCCGTTTCTGGATTGACATTCACAGTGAAAAGCTGCGTCGAGAAGTTCGCCTCCATGGATGAGGAGATGACCAATGTCCGCAAATATACAGGACAGACTGCAGATGAGGTGGAGCGTATGAACGAGGACTTCAAGAAAATGGATACACGAACTGCTCGCGAGAAACTCAACCAACTTGCTGGTGATGCAGGTCGATTAGGCATAACAGCTTCATCAATGGTCGAGGAATTTGTCGATGGCGCAGATAAAATCAATGTCGCATTAGGCGATGACCTTGGCGACGATGCGGTTAAAGATATTGGCAAACTCGCCCTTATGTTTGGAGAGGATAAGACAAAAGGTTTGCGAGGTGCCATGTTGGCCACAGGTTCTGCAGTCAATGAGCTGGCTCAGAATTCTTCTGCATCTGCAGGCTATCTCGTTGACTTCACCGCCCGTGTGGCTGGTGTCGGCAAGCAGGCAGGATTCACACAGGCGCAGATTATGGGTCTCGCATCAGTCCTCGACCAGAACATGCAGCAGGATGAGACCGCTGCTACTGCCGTGCAGAACCTTCTCGCCAAGATGTTCCAGGACTCTGCCAAATTCGCCAAGATTGCAGGACTCAATGTCAAGGAGTTCTCAAAGACATTGAAGGAGGATGCAAATGGGGCACTCCTCCAGTTCCTGGCAGCACTGCGCTCCAAGGGTGGTTTTGCACAACTCGCACCAATGTTCGAGGAAATGAAGATGGATGGATCGAGAGCAACTGGTGTGCTCACTGTCCTCGCAGACAAACTTGATGACATCAAAGTCGCACAGGATCTTGCTACTAAATCATACGCTGAGGGTACATCTATCATCAACGAGTTCAATACTCAGAATGAGAGCGTCCAGGCGCAGCTCGACAAGGCTCAAAAGAAATTCCAGGATCTCGCGATAGAGTTGGGGCAGAAACTCTATCCTGCAGCACGATATTGTATATCTGCAGCTAATCTCGGTGTGCGGGCTCTCTCAACACTCGTTGACTTTGTGAGAGATTACTGGAAAGTTTTGGTTGTATTGACTGCAGCGATTGTCACATACACGACCATATCCAAGGCTAAGCTAATAGCAGACAAAGCACAAATGCTATGGCTTAACATCATGATTCTGCGAGAGAAGGCGCATATCTTCCTTATGGGGCTCAAGACATCTGCTCTCAAGACCATGGCAATTGTTCAGATGGCACTCACTAAAGAAATCAAACTGACTACAGCTGCGCAGATGTTGTGGAACAAGGTGTTGTTGGCCAACCCGATTACAGCAGTGATTGCTGTTGTTGCCGGTCTGACAGCCGCCATTGTCACACTCTCTAAAGAGACGAGCACAGCAGAGCAGGCGCAACTTGACTTCAATGATGCAATTTCTGATGCTAACAAGCAGGCTGCAGAAGAGGAAGCTGCAATCATGCGACTCGTGTCAGCCATTCAGTCTAACACTAATGCCGAGTCTGACCGCAAGGCTGCACTCGAAGAACTCAATGGAAAGCTGATGCGTGAGCATCTGGGCAACATTACAGAAGAGGCTGTTCGAACTGGCAAAGCTACGAGACAGATTCAGTCATACATCGACATGATGAAGAAGAAAATCGTCATCGATGGCTTACAAAAAAAACTGGCAGAGTCTATCGCCAAGCAAGCAGAGGCCGAAGATCTGTTAGGTGAGGCTGATAACGACAGTAGAGGCTTCTGGAAGCGTTTTTGGGACCGCCTCAATCCTCTGGCAGGTGGAAAGACACAGAAGTTGAACTTCGCATCCGACCATAAAGACCTACTCCTTCAGAGTGTTGAGCGTGAAAAGCAATATCAGCAGAAACTCATCGACAAGATTAATCAACTGGAGTCACAGCATTTTGAGGTAAATGACCCAGAACCTTGGCGCAATAATGGCTTCAATGGCAAGGGAAATGATGGCACTGTTGTTAAGCAGCAGAGCACGTCAACATCACATCAGGAGTCAGAAAAGGAGCACAAAGCTCGGGAGAAGGCAGCGAAGGCAGCTGCAGCCGAGGCACGCAAGCGCCAGGCAGAAGCCAAGCGCAACCAGAAGCAGGCAGCAGACTCCATAAAGGCTGAGACCAATCAGCTGCTCGCTGACAACGCCAAGGCTTATGCCGATGGCAACAAGTCATACCAGCAGTTCCTCGATGACCGCCAGAGCATACAAATCAAGGGCTTCGCCAAGCTGAAGCAGCTCTATGGTGAGGAGAGCAACGAGTATAAGCAGTTGCTTGACAACCAGGTCAATGTTGTCAAGCAGCATGATGATGCTGTTATCAAAATGAATGAGCAGACCATTGAGCGCGAGCGTCTCCAGAAGGAAGCAAGCATCAAAGCACAGTATAATGATGCCAGTTCTGCAATATATCAGAATGACATCGCCCTTGATGAAGCCATCTATCAGAATGAAGTCGATGCCATGCAGAAGCGACTGACACTCTACAATGAAGGCAGCGAGGAGTGGCTTGACCTCAAGGCAGAGATGGAGCAGGCATCTCTTGACCATCAGCTTCAGATGCAGGAGTCATATATGAACCAGCTGAAGGAGTTGCGTCAGCAGTTCGGCAAGCAGGATGTTCAGGCACAGGAAACCATGTATCTCAATGGTCTTGATAATCTCTACAAAAAGGGACTGATCAAGGAGGAAGAGTATCAGCAGATGAAGTTGGAGATAACCAAGCAGTTCGCTGCCCAGAGAGCGCAGATCGAGGCTGAGGATCATGGAGCAGGCTCTACGCAAGCCAAGATTGACTCCAAGACTTCAGAGATGGTCAATAGCGCAAAGGCTGCAGCCGGGGATGCACAATCAACAAATGGCAGTTTCGGTGGCTATTTCGTCGCACAGGTGCAGAACTATCAGAACACCATGGAGAAGTTGAAGGAGCTCTACGGTTCTGATGAGCAGAACCATGCAGCCTACATGCAGGCTAAGGCGCAGGTGACATCAGACTTCCTCGATGGAATGGTGCAGAAAACACAGGCTGCATACAATGGCATCAGCAATATCATGTCAGCCGCATCAGCTTATTCGCAGGCATGCTCAGATCTGGAGCAGGCCAAAATCTCCAAAAACTACGAAAAGCAGATTGCTGCAGCAGGCAACAACTCCAAAAAGAAGAAAAGGCTTGAGGAGAAACGTGACAAAGAGTTGGCTGCAGCTAAAGCTAAAGCCAACAAGAGAGCGATGAAAATTGAGATAGCTCAGGCTATCGCCTCCACAGCCATGGCTGCTATCAACGCATATTCATCTGCTGCACGAGTTCCTTTCATCGGCTGGACCTTGGCACCAATAGCTGCTGGTATGGCCACTGCTGCTGGTCTGCTGCAGATAGCTACTATCAGAAAACAGCATCAGGCAGAAGCGGCAGGTTACTACTCGGGAGGTTATACAGGAGGCAGGCGATATCGCAGAGAGGCAGGTGTTGTTCACGAAGGAGAGTTCGTTGCCAACCATCAGGCTGTCAACAACTCATCCATTCGTCCTGCTTTCGACCTCATCGACAGAGCGCAGCGTGCAAACACGGTCGGCTCACTGACCGCTGATGATATCAGCAGAGCTCTCGGTTCTGGTGGCGGTGGAGCAGTCGTCACTCCTATTGTCAACGTCAGCAATGACAATAGTGAGGTGCGAGAGTCCCTCGATGGTGTGAACAACGCAATCACTATTCTCAACCAGACTCTTGATGACGGATTGGAGATAGTTATGCCTATCGCTGGCCGTAGCGGACTGCACAGAAAACTGAAAGATTATGAACGATTATTAGACAACAAGTAGTATGATAACATGCATTATCAATGGGCATAAAGCCTATCCTATATCCACATCATCCATCAAGGTGACATACGCCAACCAGTATGTCACCGATGATGGAGAATACACCTATGACATCACATTTCCGATGAATATCTTATCTAATAGAGAGATATTCAAGAATGTGTCAAGATTCGAAGTAAAGAAAAAACTCGCTAAATATGATGACTGCAAGCTATACTGCAAAGGCTTGCTCATCATGAGTGGAGTGGGCACTGTACTATCTGTCAATCAGAAAGAAGTGAAGCTGCAGTTGCTCGGTGGTAAATCAAGGGTGAAGTATAATTCCAAATTCGACAAAAAGTTTATTGATGAGATGGATTTGGGCAGAGCACTGCATGGTAGCATGGGAGACCAGCTGGAGACAGTCAATGCAAAAGAGATTATGGGTCTGATGGCAGAGGTCAAAACATTTAATTTCTACGCAACATACAATCCATCTTATATGATAGGTATTCCTGGAATGTATGTTTACACACCTATTCGAGATGAGACAAACGATATGACAGCGAATATGACATTGGGAAAGAACAGAAAGAGATACATCACCAACTTGGCTGTCCATCCTAATTTCATTCATATATTGCATAATATTCTCAATATATGTGGATATAAGGTTGTTCGTGATGATTTCAATCAAAATCCATGGAATGGTCTATACATCGCTTCTGCCTATAAGTCGGATGAGTTTCGTCATGCCCTTCCCCACTGGACAGCATATACTTTTTTGGAAGAGTTCCGCAAATTATTCAATGCGAGAATTTATTTCAACGAAGCTGAGCGCACGGTGAGCATCTTGAGAAGCTCAGAACTGCTCAATGCAGAGACAGTTGAAATGGTAGCATTGGATGAGTTCAGTGTAGATTATGATGAGGATGGCTCGCTCAACACGATTGACACTTCTAATGTTGAGTTCAACTTAGGTGAGTCTGAAGAGAGGGATAATTATGAGGTGATTCCTCAGAAAGTGCTGGCATACTTTGATATATATACATATCAAGGCATGACACCTGAACTTGATTCAACTATCAACGGATGGGATATGAAAAAGAAAAGAACAACCATTGTCAAGAGGGTGTTTTCTTCCGGCAGTCTGCAGGCATATTCTATATGGAAGGCTGATGAGGAAGATGATTCCAAGGGTAGCTGGGTTGAGTGTGGAGAGTTTTCACCGCTCATTCGCAATACAGACAGTGACGACAGCATCACACTCAATATTGCTCCTGCAGCAATTGCTGTGAAAGACCAGGATTTCACAACTTACAGCAATTGGCTTCAATTGTCGGGTCATAATAAGGACGTGAGACCTCGCTATATGCTGTCTGTCGTCAACACTAAAGAAGCAGAGAGCCTTGAGTCGACAAAAGATGATGATGGTTACACTTATGTGACTGTTGAGGATGCCATTGAAGATGATTCAAATATGGATAATGAGGAGAATGACAAAGAAAGCATGCAGATATATTTTCTTCTCGACAAAATGCAGGATGCGACATATCCGCTGCCAACAGGTATTCCTACGACATTACCACAATCCTGTTTATATGACAATGCCATGGATCATTTCATGGCTTGGCCAGTTCCTGTGACAGACGATGTGCATCTGAAGAAGGTTTTTGGCATAACTAAAGGTTGGAGTCTGAGCCTGGTGCAGAGAACTGACTATAGTTTGAATGAATTTCATGTGAAATCTGTGATAGATAATAAAGACTGTATGGAAATCAAATTCAGATCATCGAAGATTCCAGACCCATCCAAGATTTATATTTTTCATGGCAAACGTTTTGTTTGCGCTAAAATTGAAGTTGAGATTAAAGATGATGGCATCGAGCCAATAATGACAGGTAGCTTTTACATGATATCTTAATGGATAGAGGCGACAGATAAATACTGCCGCCTCTTTTCCTTATAGCACTCCTCTGTAGTTCAAGATGAGTTCATTCGCAGACTGGATGTCCTTCGGAGTGTAGATGTCTGTAATGAGGATTGATGAGTGTCGTGCCTGGTCTCTGACCGACAATACATCCGTGTTTGCCCTAAGCATATTGGTTATACCAGTGTCTTTCAGACTGTAGAATTTATAACGCATCGAGAACCCGAGATCCCTGCGCAGTATGCGGTGCCAGTAATCACGAAATATCTTTTCGCTCTTATGCTCCTCTCCAGGACAGAAGTCTGCTGAAAAGAGATAATAATTGCTTGGATAGGAAAAGATATTCAGGTCCAGCATCAGCTTGATGACATGAGCAGGTAGAGTGATAGTGGCATCATTTCTGTTCTTTGTATGCTCACCATGGAGAGTGAGAGTCTTTGATTTGAGATGGAAATCTCCTATTTTCAGATAAGAAAGTTCGCGGGGGCGAACAAAAAGATAGTGCAATATTTCACAGGCCAGAAGAAAATGTTTGTTGTTCTTCATAAGATACTCACGTATCTCCAGCATCACGTCGTCAGGTATCACATCGCGTTCTTTCTTCAGACGATTCTTGATACGTCCGAGGCCGTCCGTTGGGTTCATGCTGATATAGCCACGTTCAAAAAGATACTTTGAGAAGGTCTTGAGCCACGTCAGATAATTGTTTCTGGTCAGAACACTATTGTTTCTTTCTACGAAAACATAATCAAGGAACTTACTCACATTGTTTCGGTCCCATTGATAGCTGTAGGTGATGTTGATGTGCTTGACCTTAATCCATGTCTCAAGTACATTCACCTTACTGGTGTAATCATGCAGACTCTCCTCACGAAGGTTGTGCTCATTATAGAGCTTTGTCAAATACTCTCTGTATTTGAGCAACACATCTTCCCATCGTGTGTATTCGAGAGGTTGGCTTGCCTCTATCCAGGGGTTCCAACCATCCATGAGCTTCTCTGTGAGACGCTTCATGAGTGCATCAGCATATTCACGCTGTTTGCGCTTGCCCTTTATCTTGTCAAGCATGATTCTCTTTCTTCGCAGTCGGCCAAATGACGGGTCAAAAGCTAAGAAACTAACATAACACTCAGATTTCTGATGGAAGACAGGAGGTCTCCATCCAACGATGCTGCTTAAAACAGCCTCGTTTGATTGTAAGGAATAATTTTTTTTAACCATATCTTTAATTTTTATTGCAGACATGGTGTATTGAATGAATTAAACCGACTTTTTGCCAATTTCAAATCTCTTGGCCATAAGGAGTGTGGAGATTTTGATTGTTTTAGCTATTTTTACTCTGTCCCGAATTTTACCGACGAAAATACCTTCGACATAGGGTAAAATTCTGTTAGACAGAATAATAAGCTAAAAATAGTCGGGATTACTGGACTCGAACCAGCGACCTCGCGCCCCCCAGACGTGTGCGCTACCAACTGCGCCAAATCCCGATTGCTTATGCTCTATTGAACATTTGCGGTTGCAAAGGTATGATATTATTTTGAAATGAACAAATATTTAATCGTTTTTTGCAGTTTTTTCGCATACTTCTTTGCTTTTTTAGCGATTCTTGATGGACATTCTGCTCTTTTACCTTATTATATTAGGTTAAGGAGTTAAGGAGTTAAGAAGTTAAGGAGTTAAGACAAGTGCTTTATTGCTGGGTATGCTGTTCACCGCTTAATGTTCATCGCTTAATGTTCAATGTTCTGTATTTAACGTTAAGGAATGCACCATAGAAAAGACTTTCCTTGCCTCATCATGAGAATTTCAAGTCGAGTTCTACAGGGCAATGGTCACTGCCCATGAAGTCGGTGAGGATAGAAGCCTCGCTGATCTTTTCCTTCAGACGTTCGGAAACAAGGAAATAGTCGATACGCCAGCCTGCATTCTTCTCACGGGCACGGAAACGGTACGACCACCATGAATAGGTGACGTCTTCCGGATGCTTGTAGCGGAAGGTGTCTATGAAACCAGCTTCTAATAACTGTGTCATCTTTTCGCGCTCCTCATCGGTAAAGCCTGCATTGCGTCGGTTAGTCTTCGGATTCTTGATATCTATTTCTTGATGAGCCACGTTCATGTCGCCGCATACGATGACGGGTTTCTTGGCATCGAGGTCTTTGAGAAACTTGCGGAAGTCTTCTTCCCATGTCATTCTGTAGTCGAGCCTACGCAATTCATTCTGAGAGTTTGGAGTGTAGACGGTAACGAGATAGAAGTCTTCGTACTCTAAGGTGATGATGCGTCCCTCGTGGTCGTGCTCTTCAATGCCCATGCCGTAGCTTACTCCCAATGGCTTATGCTTGGTGTAAATAGCTGTGCCAGAATAGCCTTTCTTCTCGGCATAGTTCCAGTAACTTTCGTAACCGTCAAAGCTTAAGTCGAGTTGACCTTGCTGCATCTTGGTTTCCTGCAGACAGAAGAAATCGGCATCGAGCTGTTTGAACTGTTGTTCAAACTCTTTACCGACACAGGCGCGCAGGCCGTTCACGTTCCACGAGATAAATTTCATCATTGTGTTTAGTGTTTTATGTTTAGTATTTCGTGTTTAATGTTAGCATCCATAAGTACAAGCTAAACATTAAACACGGAACACTATATTTAGATTCTCTTGCTTTCACCTCTCAGGAGGTTCATGAATTCCTGTCGGGTGTTGAGAGAGTTGAATACACCACTATAGTCGCTTGTTGTCGTGATGCTGTTCTGCTTTTCCACACCTCTCATCTGCATGCACATATGTTTGGCTTCTATGACTACCATCACGCCCTGAGGTTTGAGGGTTTCCTGTATGCAGTCCTTGATTTGCTGTGTGAGGCGCTCCTGCACCTGAAGACGATGGCTGTAGATGTCCACCACGCGGGCAATCTTGCTCAGTCCTGTGATGTGTCCGTTGGGGATGTATGCCACGTGAGCCTTGCCATAGAATGGCAGCATGTGGTGTTCGCACATCGAGAAGAAGTCGATGTCCTTGACGATGACCATCTGGTCGTATTTCTCGGCAAAGAGTGCGTCAGTCAGGACCTTGTGAGGGTCTTGTGTGTATCCGCGTGTAAGCACCTGCATGGCTTTGGCCACTCGCATCGGTGTCTTGACGAGTCCCTCACGCTCAGGGTCTTCGCCCAATAGTTTGAGTACTTCTTTGTAGTGTACGGCCAGTTCGTCGAGGCCTTCGCGAAATTCTGTTTCTGGATTCATGATTTTACTTTAGTGTGCTTAATATTGTACTGTGATTTTTCCCTTCACCAGACAGGCTTGTCTGTAGCCCATGGCCTTTACCTTGGCAAGCATCTTCCGTGCCTCTTCGAGAGAGCGGAAGTTGCCCACGCGGCAGATCCATCTTGGTGAATAGAAATGTACGTATACGGGCTGGTCGGGATAACGCATTTTGATGGCGTTACCTATTCGTTCTGCCTTCAGTCGGTCGTTTCGTGAGTTGCCTCCGGCATAAGCCTGTACTCTATATCCTGTAACCTTGTAGCTTCCACGCATCACTTTCTTGTGCATGTCGACTGCAGGTGTATCTGTTTCTTCGTTATTTTTGCCCTCTGTATTGCTGTGTTCAGCTTTCTTGGCAGTATCGGGTGTTTGTTGTTTCTTTACCGAGTCGGGAGCGGGCTTCTTGTTTTGTCCCTCTTCGTGATGCTGAGGGTTGACCTTTTGCGACGTTTCTGTCTTCTGCTTGTCTGCCTGTGGTTTTGCAGCCTTGCCATTGACCAATTCGTCGATTTCCTTGCTCTGTTTCACGGTAACAGTTCCCTGTCCTGGGGTTCGTTGCTGCAAGTGGTCGAGATACTTCTGCGCATGAGCCATAGTGGCAGAGCAGAGTGCTGCGATAAGTACGATGACGAATTGCTTCATGATGATTTTAATGTTTTTGATAAAAATGGAAATATCAGCTATGGACTTTCTGCTGTCCCGTATTTGATGCGAGGCAGCAGTAGCCCATGCTGACAATATGTAATGATTCTGTTAGCTTTTCAGAAATTACTTCTTCCAAGCGTCGATGATGCCCTTGAAGTCAGCTGCCTTCAAAGAAGCGCCACCAATCAAACCGCCGTCGATATTTGGCTTAGCGAAGAGCTCAGGAGCATTGCTTGCCTTGCAGCTACCGCCATAGAGGATAGATGTTTCCTCTGCAGCCTCGTTGCCATACTTCTCTGCTACGATAGAGCGGATGTAAGCCAACATTTCCTCAGCCTGGTCGGATGTGGCAGTCTTGCCTGTACCGATAGCCCAGATTGGCTCGTAGGCGAGGATGATGTTCTTCCAAGCCTCTGCGTCGAGGTGGAATACTGAACCCTCAAGCTCTGCCTTTACAACCTCGTTCTGCTTCTCAGCCTCGCGCTCCTCGAGAGTCTCGCCGCAGCAGAAGATTACCTTCAAGCCGTTCTTCAGAGCCAACTCTACCTTCTCTTTCAAGATTTCTGCAGTCTCACCATAGTACTGGCGACGCTCTGAGTGACCGAGAATGACATACTGAGCACCTGTGCTCTTTACCATTTCTGCTGAAACTTCACCGGTGTAAGCGCCTTTCTCCTTGTCTGCGCAGTTCTCTGCACCAAGACCTACTACCTCTGCATTCAAGACCTGAGCTACTGAAGCCAAGTGGATGAATGGAGTGCAGATAATAACGTCGCAGTTTGGTTTGTCTGCTACCAAAGCCTCGTTGATTTCCTTAGCGAGAGCTACACCATCTTGCAGGTTCATGTTCATTTTCCAGTTACCTGCTACAATTTTCTTTCTCATTTTCTTTTCTTTTTTGTTAAAAGTTGATATTATCTTGTTAGCATTCTCTTTCTTCTTTTTCACCCATGTTGTCCAAGCCCATAGTCTGTCGGCGATGGCGAGGAGTGTGAGGGGCAGCACAAACCACATGAGCATGAGTAGGATCTTGCGTGGTATGCTGTCGGATGGCATCTTGCCCAATGCGCTTTTCTCCAAGGGCTGATTGAGTTCCTCGGGCTGTGGCAGCTTGTTGTGGCTCCATTTCTGTATGATGGTTCCATGGTGCAGGAGCATCAGTCCGGGGTTGCTTCTTATCATCGTCTTCAGGGTTGTGGCATCGGTAGTGTAGAAGGGATATTCTGCTCCTGTGATGTCCTGCCATTTGGCGATGTCCTTGTCTGAACTTGCCGTGAGACAGATGAACCGATAGCCATAGTCTTGTGCAAACTCGTATATCTGGTCTATTCTGCCGAAGTTGGAATCGTCGGCGTAAGCCAGGGTGGGCGAGATGAGCAGGAAGGTGTAACCTGTATCGTTCAGCACCTCTTGTGTGATGTCTTCACCCGTTTTGTTGTCCTGTATGCTGAAGTCGTGTATCGGTGGCACGTATCCTTCGGCTGTCTGCACGGTTTTCGAGTCGACGAAAGTCCATGTAGAGTCTGGATAGTTGTCGAGGGTGAATTCCTTTTGCTGACCGTTCTTCTCGAGTATGAATGTCGTCTCGAACTGCGGTTGTGGCGCACCTTGTGGAATCTTCATTCCCTGTGCTATGTTGGCTCCTACGTGGTAGGGACGGAAATCGAACGGGGGTAAGTCCCACAGACTCCATGCGCTGAGTGCCAAGGCGAAGATGACCGTATAGTTGATGACGATCCATTGTGCTTTCTTCGATACGAACCTCACCATGCTTGTAGGCCATTTCTGCAGCATGAGTGCTATGGCGAGCAGGATGATGTTCTTGATGAAGGTCTGTCCGTTGCTCAGTACGACTGCATCGCCGAAGCATCCGCAGTCTTTCACGGGGTTGGCGATGACTATCCACAGGGTGAGCAGGGTCATGATGCTCATCAGCGCGAGCACAATCCTTGAAACGAGGTGTCTTCTGATGGCAAACAACAGGAAGATGCCCAACGAGAACTCCAGCGCAGCCAGTAGAACTGCTCCAACGAGCAGCGTCCATTCGGGCAGTAAACTTCCTATCCCCATTGCCTGCAGGTAGTCGGCGAGTTTGTATTGTGTGCCCAATGGGTCGATGGCCTTCACGTATCCGGAGAAGATGAAGGTCGCCGCCATGAGCAGCCGCCCTATGTTGACTGCCGTGTTCCTGATGATTTGTGTTGCCTTATTCTTCATTCCTCATTTCTCAGTCGTCATTCTTTACTCTTCACTCATCTTGATGACTCCGAAAACGGCATAGTTGATGATGTCCATATAGTTGGCATCTATGCCTTCCGAAACGAGTGTGTCGCCCTGAATGTCTTCTATTTCCTTTACTCGCTGTATCTTGGTGAGGATGAAGTCGGTATAGCTGCTCACTCTCATAGAGCGCCATGCCTCATCATAGTCGTGGTTCTTTCGTGTCATGAGCTGCAGAGCCTCCAGGGCATACTTGTCGTATAGTTGCAATGCTTCGTCGGAAGTGATGTCCACCTCGTCCACATAACCTTTCTCGAGCTGTATGATGCCCACGATGCCGTAGTTGATGAGGGCGATGAATTCGGGTCGGATGCCTTCGCCCACGAGCGACTCCTTCTTTATTTCAAGTGAGCGGATGCGCTTGGCCTTGATATAAAGCTGGTCGGTAAGCGAAGAGGGACGCAGGATGCGCCATGATGCGCCGTAGTCGTGCAGTTTCTTTTGGAAAAGCGTTCTGCACTCTGTCAGGACGTCCTTAAACTGCTGCTCTGTTTTTGCTGAATCTGCCATAATATTTTCGAAAATCGCTGCAAATTTAAGCATTTCTGATGAAATAGCCAAATATATTGTATAAAAATAAGTGGCGAAACATTTTGTGTTGTCTTCGATTTGCAGTAACTTTGGATAAGTTACGCTGCATCTCAACAATAAAAACAAAAAAATCCTTTTTTATTTTGTATTGTCTTCGATTTGCAGTAACTTTAGATAAGTTACGCTGCATCTCAACAATAAAAACAAAAAAATCCTTTTTTATTTTGTATTGTCTTCGATTTGCAGTAACTTTAGATAAGTTACGCTGCATCTCAACAATAAAAACAAAAAAATCCTTTTTTATTTTGTATTGTCTTCGATTTGCAGTAACTTTGCAGTCCGAAATTATATAGAAATGAGAAATCTATCCAATGCCGAATTGGCAAAAATACTTGATAAAGACATTTTTCATCTTATATCACAGGCAGCAGACAGCTTGGGACTGGAATGCTATGTGGTTGGCGGATATGTGAGAGACCTTTTCCTGGAACGGCCTTCCAATGATATTGATGTCGTGGTGGTGGGAAGCGGCATACAGGTGGCTTCTGCTCTTAAACAGAAACTGGGCAGGAAGGCTCATCTGTCTGTATTCCGCAACTTTGGCACTGCACAGGTGAAGTATCGTGATATAGAGGTCGAGTTTGTCGGTGCACGTAAAGAGAGTTATAATCACGATTCGCGCAAGCCCATTGTGGAGGATGGAACGCTCGAGGACGATCAGAACCGTCGTGATTTTACCATCAATGCGCTGGCTGTGTGTCTCAACAGCGAGCGCTTTGGTGAACTGGTTGATCCCTTTGACGGTGTCTATGACCTGGAAGACGGAATTGTGGCAACACCACTTGATCCAGATATTACCTTCAGCGATGATCCTTTGCGCATGATGCGTTGTGTGCGCTTCGCCACTCAGCTCAACTTTCAGATAGAGGACGAAACCTACGAGGCACTCTCGCGCAATGCCGACCGACTGAAGATTATCAGCGGTGAGCGCATAGCCGATGAGATGAACAAGATTATGCTTTCGCCTCATCCCAGTTGTGGATTCTATTATCTCAAGGATACAGGGCTTCTGCAGCTCATCATGCCCGAACTTTGTGAGCTTGACAAGGTGGAGACACGTTGCGGTCGCTCGCATAAGAACAACTATGACCATACGATGGAGGTGCTCGAAAATGTTTGCCGTCAAACCTCTAACCTCTGGTTGCGCTGGGCAGCCTTGCTTCATGACATAGGTAAACCACGCAGCAAGCGATGGGACAATCAGGCAGGCTGGACTTTCCGTAACCATAATGTCGTGGGAGCCAGAATGATTCCTTCGATGTTCCGTCGCATGAAGTTGCCCATGGATGCCAAGATGAAATATGTGCAGAAACTCGTAGAGTTGCACATGCGGCCTATTGTTATTTCCGACGAGGAAGTGACCGACAGCGCTGTGCGTCGACTTCTGAACGATGCCGGCGATGATATTGACGACTTGATGACACTTTGCGAAGCCGACATTACCAGCAAAAACCAAGTGCGCAAACAGCATTTCCTGGATAATTTCCGCTTGGTGCGCGAAAAGATTGCCGACTTGAAGGTGCGCGACTACAAGCGACTGTTCCAGCCTTGTATAGATGGCAGGGAAATCATGGAAATGTTCCATTTGGGTTCCTGTCCTGAGGTAGGAGCGCTGAAGCAGACTCTCAAGGACGCTGTGCTGGACGGCAAGGTGGCCAATGAGCGTGAGCCCCTCATGGAATTGCTTATGCAGAAAGCCAAGGAGCACGGACTGATAGAGTAACTGGCTTTTCCGTAAGAGATAGTTGGAAAAGAAAATTTCCACAGTTGGAAAAATAAAAAAGCAGGAAATGCCCTCGTCTTCTGTTACTGAGCTTCGTCACCTATAAAGACCGATGTTGGTCTTAATAGATGACCAGACTTGGTCTTAATAGATGACCAAGCTCGGTCTTAATAGACGACCGGTGTTGGCCTTAATAGATGGCAAGATTAGGCTTAATAGGCTCCTTACATGAGGAAAACTCTAAATACAAAATAATTAATGTTAAAATACACTTGGCAAATGTACAATATTGCTATAATATTAGTAATTTTGCACCGCCTTTAAAAACTCTATTGATATTTTGAGTTTTCGACATAAGAAAGTCGGATTACTTGTAAAAAGGCAATGACAATGTGCTGTAGTGGCATGTTGAATAACAGATTAATAATAATAATTGTATTTAAATAAATAGGTATGAAGATTAAAAACGTTTTGTTTGTTGCAGCTCTTGCAGCTCTCGCAACTTTAACATCATGTGGCGGAAGCAAGAAGGGCGGTCTGCCTAACTTCGGCGATGATGAGTTTGCTGTAGTGACTATAGGAACTTCCAGCGCCGCTTTGCAGACTACTTATCCTGCTACAATTAAAGGTATTCAGGATGTAGAGGTTCGTCCGAAAGTTTCGGGTTTCATAACAAAGGTGTTTGTACATGAGGGTCAGACTGTTTCTGCAGGTCAGCCTCTTTTCTCTATCGACAGCGAGACTTATCAGGCTGCCGTTCGCTCTGCTGCAGCAGCTGTGAATACAGCGAAGGCACAGGCTAATACAGCTAAGTTGACTTACGAGAACAACAAGAAGCTCTTCGACAGCAAGATTATCGGTCAGTATGAACTTTCTACTGCAGCCAACAGCTATGCTACAGCTAAGGCTCAGGTAGCGCAGACTGAGGCGGCTTTGGCTTCAGCTCGCGAGCAGTTGACTTGGTGTACTGTTACCAGTCCTTCTGCAGGTGTTGTTGGCAGCTTGCCTTTCAAGGTAGGTGCTTTGGTAAGCGCTTCAGGTCCGGCTCTTACTACAGTTTCCAACATCAGCACCTTGGAGGTGTTCTTCTCACTCTCCGAGTCTCAGATTTTGAATATGTCTAAGACCAATGGCGGTATTCAGGCTGCCATCGCCGCATTCCCTGCAGTTAAGTTGCAGTTGGCTGACGGTTCTGTCTATAATCACCCAGGTAAGGTTGTCAAGATGAGTGGTGTCATCGATGCTGCTACTGGTTCTGTATCTTTTATCGCTCATTTCCCCAACCCAGAAAAGCTGTTGAAGAGCGGTGGCGCCGGTTCTATCGTTGTTCCTAACGACAACAACAGCGCTATCGTCATACCTCAAGAGGCTTGCTCACAGGTTCAGGACAAGATCTTCGTTTACATCGTCACCAAGGACAACAAGGTGAAGTATTCTGAGATCAAGGTGAATCCACAGGATGACGGCAAGAACTATATCGTAACTTCTGGTCTTCACGTAGGCGACCGTGTGGTAGTAAAGGGCATTACCAAGTTGACCGATGGTCAGCAAATCAAGCCTGTCACCGTAGAACGTTACAATCAGAAAATTGCTGAGGCTGCCAAGATGGCTGAGTCGCAGGATAATGCACATGAGTTTGCAAAAACCATGAGCGGTAAGTAAATTATAAATAATCAACAAGAATAAAAGAATGAACGTGTGTGATTCCTGCAACGGAAGAATGCATGATACATTATAATTTATAATTTAAAACAAGATTATGACATTTACAAACTTCATAAAGCGCCCAGTGCTTTCGACGGTGGTTTCCATCTTCTTCGTCTTGCTGGGTACCATCGGCTTGATATCGCTGCCTATTGAGCAGTACCCGAATATCGCGCCGCCTACCATCTCGGTGTCTACCACCTATCAGGGTGCTGATGCTCAGACGGTATTGAATTCAGTCATCGCTCCTCTGGAGGAGAGCATCAACGGTGTGGAGAACATGACCTATATGACATCTTCTGCGTCAAACTCTGGTTATGCCAGCATCACCGTTTACTTCAAGCAGGGTTCCGACCCAGATATGGCTGCGGTCAACGTGCAGAACCGTGTGTCCCAGGCACAGTCATTGCTGCCAGCCGAGGTTACCAGGGTGGGTGTCACCGTTACCAAGCGTCAGAGCTCCAACGTGATCATGTTCGCTCTGACCACAGACGATGGGCGTTACGACGACCAGTTCGTTACCAACTACGCCTTGATCAACGTCGTTCCTCAGTTGAAGCGTATCAATGGTGTGGGTGATGTGCAGAGTCCTTCTACCCGTAACTACTCTATGCGTATCTGGCTGAAGCCAGAGAAGATGAAGGAGTTCGGATTGGTTCCTTCTGATATTTCGCAGGCTTTGGCAGAGCAGAACATCGAGGCTGCCCCTGGTAGCTTTGGTGAGAGCTCTGATATGCAGTATGAATATACCTTGCGTTACAAGGGTCGTTTGAAGACTCCTATCGAGTATGAGAATATCTTGATCAAGAGTAATACGTCAGGTCAGACTCTCCGTCTCGGCGAAGTTGCCAAGATAGAGTTGGGCGGTTTGCAGTATAACGTCAACTTGCTCAATGATGGTCAGCCCGCTGTGATGGGTATGGTTCAGCAGATTGCCGGTTCCAACGCTACCCAGATTGCAAGCGACGTGAAGAAGACGTTGGATGAACTGGAGAAGAGTTATCCTCCAGGGTTGAAGAATGTCATCCTGATGGATGTTACCGAATTCTTGTTCGCATCTATCGAGGAGGTTATCTTCACCTTGATCATCACCTTGGTACTGGTGTTCATCGTAGTGTATATCTTCTTGCAGGACTTCCGTTCTACGCTGATTCCTATGATTGCCGTGCCAGTGGCTTTGGTTGGTGCGTTCTTCTTCCTTTGGGTATTCGGATTCTCCATCAACTTGCTGACGCTGTCCGCCCTGCTGTTGGCTATTGCGATTGTGGTCGATGATGCCATCGTGGTAGTAGAGGCGGTTCACGCCAAGCTCGACCAGGGTTACAAGAGTGCCCTTACTGCAGCTATCGATGCGATGAACGAAATTTCCAGCGCCATCATCTCTATTACATTGGTGATGTCTGCCGTGTTCGTTCCAGTATCATTCATCGGTGGAACATCTGGTTACTTCTATCGTGAGTTCGGTGTTACTATGGCGGTGTCAATCGTCATCTCTGCTGTCAATGCGTTGACTTTGTCTCCTGCTCTTTGTGCGGTGTTATTGAAACCACATGATGAGGAGCATGGCGAGAAGAAGTTGTCGCTTATCGACCGCTTCCATGCTGGGTTCAACTATCAGTTTGATAAGATTACCAATAAATATAAGAAAGGTGTAAAGTGGGTTATCGGTCATGGCATTATCGCTGGTAGCTTGGTGGCTGTCAGCATCGTGGGCTTGGTTGCCCTGATGGGTACTACCAAGACTGGACTTGTGCCTGATGAGGATACTGGTACAATCTTCGCTTGTATCTCTACCGCTCCTGGTACAACTCAGGAACGTACCGCCCAGGTGGTACAGCAGGTGGACAAGATGTTGGCCAACAACCCAGCCATCGCAACCCGTAATGCCATCATGGGTTATAGCTTTATTGGTGGTGCTGGTTCTAACCAGGGTACTATCATCGTCAAACTGAAGCCATTCGAGGACCGTCCTGGCGGACTCTTCCACCGTATTAAGGAGGCTTGTACCGGTGGCGGTATTGAGGCGCTGTTTGTCAACCCTATGGAATATTCTTCTGTGTTGGGTATGATCTACAAGCAGACTGCCACGATCAAGGATGCACAGGTTCTGGCCTTCGCTCCACCTATGATTTCTGGTTTCTCTGTACAGAATGGTATTACCATGACTATGCAGGATAAGACGGGTGGCGATCTGAACAGATTCTATACCAACGTGAAGGCTTTCTTGAAGGAACTGAATGCCCGTCCTGAGATTCAGACTGCGCAGACACAGTACAACCCTAACTATCCTCAGTACATGGTGGATGTGGATGTTGCCAAGACCAAGCAGGCCGGTATTTCTCCATCTTCTGTGTTGGCTGTGATGCAGGGTTACCTCGGTGGTCTTTATGCATCCAACTTCAATGCCTATGGTAAGCTCTATCGTGTCATGATTCAGGCTGGTCCTGAGAACCGCATGCATCCAGACGACTTGAATAAGATTTATGTACGTTGTGCTGATGGCACTATGTCTCCTGTGAGCGAATTCGTGAACTTGAAGAAGATTTATGGTCCATCCAACATCACACGTTTCAACCTCTTTACCTCAATGGATGTGTCTGTAACTCCTAACAGCGGCTATTCTACCGGTGACGGTATGAAGGCTATTGCCGAGGTGGCTAAGCAGACATTGCCAGAGGGTTATGGTTATGAATACTCTGGTCTGACACGTTCGGAGGCAGAGTCAAGCAACTCTACTGGTCTTATCTTCGCACTCTGTATCGTATTCGTTTACTTGATTCTGAGTGCTCAGTACGAGAGTTACATTTTGCCTCTGTCGGTAGTGTTGTCTATCCCATTCGGTTTGGCAGGTGCTTTCGTCTTCACCAACCTCTTCGGCCACTCTAACGATATCTATATGCAGATTTCGTTGATTATGTTGATCGGTCTGTTGGCTAAGAACGCCATCCTGATTGTGCAGTTTGCACTTGAGCGTCGTCGTACGGGTATGGCTATTAAGTATTCTGCCATCTTAGGTGCCGGAGCCCGTCTCCGTCCTATCTTGATGACCTCTCTGGCGATGATCATTGGTCTGCTGCCTCTGATGTTCGCTTCAGGTGTAGGCAAGAATGGTAACCAGACTTTGGGTGCTGCCGCTGTAGGTGGTATGTTGATCGGTACAATCTGTCAGATCTTCGTCGTCCCAGCTCTCTTCGCCGTCTTCGAGTGGTTGCAGGAGAAGCTTACTCCTTTGAAGTTTGAGGACGAGTTCAATGCCGAGGCTGTCTCAGAGTTGGAGCAGTATGCCAATGCTGCTCATCGCAGAAAAGGTATCGAGAAGAAGTAATAACGTTGTAACTTCAAACGAAACAATGAAAAAGAATTTAAATATTATCATATTGGGTCTCGCAGCGCTCTCATTGAGCAGCTGCAAGACTCTCTACGGAAAGTATGAGCGTCCTGATGTGAAAACTAATGGTATCGTACGCGATTCAGCTTCTATATCCGATACGTTGGCTGTGAAGGATACTACATCATTTGCCAATATTCCTTGGCGCAGCGTTTTCACCGATCCACAGTTGCAGACTCTTATCGAGAAGGGACTTGCCAATAACGCCAATCTCCTCAATGCTGCTTTGAACGTAAAGATGGCTGAGGAGCAGTTGAAGTGTGCCAAGTTGGCTTTCATACCTTCTTTTACATTTACCCCACAGGGAACCATCTCTTCTTGGGACGGTAACAAAGCGACAAAGACCTATAGTCTGCCAGTGAATGCGTCATGGAGTGTTGACCTCTTTGGCAATCTTCTTTCACAGAAGCGCGGTGCTCAGATGGCGCTGTTGCAGATAAAGGACTACCAGGTGTCTGTACAGACGAACCTCGTTGCGAATATTGCCAATATGTACTATTCGCTCCTCATGCTCGACAAGCAGCTTGAGATAGTGAACGATATGGAAGGTCTTACCAAGGACACATGGCAAACAATGCAGTTGCTCAAGGATGCCAAGATGGGTTATCGCTCAACATCGGTGCAGGCAGCAGAGTCTAACTATTATTCTGTTCTTGCACAGAAAGCAGACCTGAAGCGGCAGATTCGTGAGACAGAGAACTCGCTCAGCCTTCTTCTTGGCGAGCAGGCTCATGCCATCGCACGGGGCAAACTTGATAATCAGAGTCTTCCTGCCAACTTCTCTACAGGAGTAGGTTTGCAGTTGCTCAACAATCGGGCTGACGTACATGCAGCCGAGATGAACTTGGCGCAGTGCTTCTATGGAGTGGAGACTGCCCGCAGCAAGTTCTATCCTTCTATCACTATTTCTGGTACTGGTGCCTTTACCAACTCAGCTGGAGCTGGTATTGTAAATCCTGGAAAGTGGCTTCTCTCTGCTGTGGGTTCACTTGTTCAGCCTATCTTCCAGAATGGAAGACTCATTGCAGGACTCAAGGTGGCTAAGATGCAGTACGAGCAGGCTTACAACACTTGGCAGGATGCAGTGTTGAAGGCTGGCAGCGAAGTAAGCAATGCCCTCGTACTCTACAACTCTTCCGACGAGAAGGGTAGAATCGAGGCACAGCAGATCGAGGTACTCAAGCAGAACGTAGAAGACACCCGTAAGTTGATGGGCGAGGCTGGTGGTTCTTACCTTGAGGTTATCCAGGCACAGTCATCATTGCTCAATGTACAGCTCTCCAAGGTGGCTGACGACTTCTACAAAATGCAGGCTGTGGTCAACCTATACTATGCATTGGGTGGTGGAGCCAAGTAATGTTAAGTGTTAAATGTAAAATGTTAGATTATTATGGCAAGTATAATCAGTCCAAAGGCAGAGGTTTCTCCAAAGGCTAAGATAGGAGACAACTGCAAGATATATCCATTCGCTTATATTGAGGACGATGTGGTTATCGGTGACAACTGTACCATCTATCCATTCGTGAGCATCATGAATGGTACTCGCATGGGTAATAATAATAAGGTATTCCAGGCTGCCGTTATCGCTGCCCTCCCACAGGATTTCAACTATACTGGTGAAGAGAGTGAAGTAGTGATTGGCGATAACAATACTATCCGTGAGAATGTGGTTATCAACCGAGGTACTCACAAGGGTGGTAAAACAGTGCTTGGCAACAGCAACTTTCTTATGGAAGGTGCCCATATCTCTCACGATACTGTGATAGGTAACAGTTGCGTGTTCGGTTATGGAACCAAGATAGCTGGCGACTGTGTGATAGGTAATGGCGTCATCTACTCTACATCCGTAGTAGAAAATGCCAAGACCAGAGTTGGCGACTTGGCGATGATACAGGCAGGAACAACTTTCTCCAAAGATATTCCACCTTATATTATTGCGGGTGGTAAGCCTGTGAAGTATGCGGGTCCTAACAGCATTATCATGGAGGCTGCCGATATAGACGTGAAGGTTCGCAAGCATGTAGCTAATGCTTATCGACTTGTCTTCCACGGTCAGACATCTCTCTTTGATGCCATCAATCAGATCAAGGATCAGGTGCCAGACGGAGAAGAAGTGCGCAATATCATCAAGTTCCTCGAAAGTACAGAGAAAGGTGTCATCACCAAGATGTAAGTTGCGAAAGTTATAATAAACGATTTTTTCTTTATACACAAAGGGAGGGTTGACCCATGGGGTGACTCTCCTTTCTTGTGTTAATGTCTATTAAACTTTCGTTTATTCGCACATTTTTTTGTTACTTTGCACCAAATTTGGAATATTATACCCTTTTGGTAAATGAGAAAGAAACAATATAAGCCCAGCAGTCACCGAGGATTGCAGGTGGTAACTCTATGTATAAGCACCGCCATGGTGCTCGTTTTGCTCGGACTGGTCATATTCTCCGTACTTATGGGAAGAAATCTCTCCTCCTATGTGAAGGAGAACCTTGTCGTGTCCGTGATGCTTGAACAGGATATGACCAATTCTGAGGTCGTTCAGATGTGCAAACAGCTGAAAGCCAAGCCTTATGTCAAGTCAATCAACTATATTTCGAAGGCGAAAGCTCTTAAGGAGGCTACTCACGATCTTGGAGTAAACCCCAGTGAGTTTGCCGGAGTCAATCCTTTCCAGCCTTCTATCGAGTTGACAGCACAGGCCGACTATGCCAATAATGACTCTCTGAAATGGGTGGCCAAGGAACTGAAAGCCTATCCACGTGTTACAGAGGTGTCTTACCAGCATGACCTGATAGAGCAGGTGAATCAAATGCTGACCAAGATAAGCATCGGATTGCTCATCGTGGCGGCTCTCCTCACGTTTATATCTTTCTCGCTGATCAACAATACCGTAAGGCTCGGCATTTACGCCCGACGTTTCTCGATACACACGATGAAACTTGTTGGAGCCTCATGGGGATTCATCCGACGTCCCTTTGTGAATAGGGCCATACTGATTGGATTGTTGTCGGCATTGATTGCCAACGGCTTTTTGGGAGGCAGTCTTTATGCATGGTATGTGCATGAGCCAGAACTGCTCATGGTGATGGGATGGCAGGAACTTGCCATAACGGGTGGTTCAGTTTTCCTTTTTGGAGTCATCATAACTGCCATCTGTGCCAGCATCTCTGTCAACAAATTCCTTAAGATGAAGGCAGGCGACTTGTATAAGATTTAGAATATTGAACATTACACATTATTAATATATATATAATAAATGGATAAGAAGAATTTAGCATTCGGTAAAGTAAACTTCATCCTCTTGGCTGTGGGGATGGCTATTGTCATCATCGGTTTTCTCTTGATGAGCGGATCTGGCTCAGACGAGCATACTTTCGATACCGATATCTTCAGCACACGCCGTATAGTAGTAGCACCAGTAGTTACTCTGTTTGGGTTTCTTTCTATTATTTATGCTGTCATTCGTAAGCCAAAAGACAATAAGTAATATTTATATCCCGATACATACAAATTATTCAATAATAAAAAATAGTATTTATCAATGAATTGGTTTGAAGCCTTGGTGTTAGGTCTTATTCAGGGACTTACAGAATATCTGCCAGTTAGTAGTAGCGGTCATTTGGCTATTGGTGCCTATTTGTTTGGTATTGACGGTGAGGCTAATCTGGGTTTTACTATCTTGGTGCATGTAGCAACAGTCATGAGTACTTTGGTAGTACTTTGGAAAGAGATCGACTGGATTTTGAAAGGACTCTTTAAGTTCCAGATGAACGAGGAGACTAAGTATGCGCTTAATATTGTAGTCTCCATGATTCCTGTTGGCGTCGTTGGAGTCTTCTTCAAGGATGAAGTAGAAAAAATCTTCGGTTCAGGACTGCTCATAGTAGGATGCATGTTGATCGTAACTGCTCTGCTCCTTGCTTTCTCTTATTATGCTAAACCACGTCAGCGTGAGAACATAAGCCTTTGGCATGCGTTTGTCATAGGTCTGGGCCAGGCTTTGGCTGTTTTGCCAGGTCTTTCCCGCTCAGGTACCACCATCGCAACAGGTCTTCTGTTGGGCAATAAGAAGGAGAAGATGGCACAATTCTCTTTCCTCATGGTCATTCCTCCCATACTTGGCGAGGCATTGCTCGACCTAATCAAAGGACTGAAAGGAGAGGAAACACTTGGAGGTGTTGACACCTTGCCTATGATTATTGGCTTTGTGGCTGCCTTTATTTCAGGCTGTCTTGCCTGCAAATGGATGATCAATATTGTCAAGAAAGGTAAACTTATCTACTTTGGCGTCTATTGTACCATAGCAGGTTTAGCCACCATTCTTTTCTCTCTTCTTTAATAAGTAACGACAAATCTTTTGCCAGACATGAATTTCCAGACAGGAGAAATCATTGCCATCGACAAACCTTATCGTATGTCAAGTTTTGGGGCTTTGGCACATATCAGATATGTACTTTCTAAGTTTTTGCACCATAAGGTGAAGATAGGACATGCAGGTACGCTCGACCCTTTGGCTACAGGCGTGCTCGTGCTTTGCACAGGAAAGAAGACCAAGGAGATAGAACAGTTGCAGACTCATACTAAGGAGTACACAGCGACACTTCAGTTGGGAGCCACGACAGCCAGCTATGATCTTGAACATACGGTCAATCATACTTATCCCACCCGTCATATTACCCGACAGCTCATAGAGGAAACGTTGCCTCAGTTTGTCGGTGACATTCAGCAGGTGCCCCCTACTTATAGTGCTGTCAAGGTCAATGGCGACAGAGCCTATGCCTTGCGCAGGGCGGGAGAGAATGTGACGCTCAAACCAAAGAGCGTTCGTATAGACGAGATAGAACTTACCCATTACGACGACGAGACCAAGCAACTCGGTTTGCGCGTAGTATGTGGTAAGGGAACTTACATACGCTCCTTGGCTCGCGACTTAGGTCGGGCACTTGGAAGCGGAGCCTTTCTTACTGAGTTGAGAAGAACCCGAGTGGGCGACTTTACTGTCGACAACTGTGTGAGTTTCGAAAATTTCAGGGAATGGCTCGAACAACAGGAAATAGAAGACATCCATCAAGTTTGATATTTCCAGAATAGTAATAGAATATAATTAGTAACCATTAGAAAGGAGACAAATATAACATGAAACTGTCACAATTCAACTTTAAGTTGCCTGAGGCACAAGTGGCGCTTTATCCCCACAAGACCAAGCGTATCGTCAAGACATCTACCGGAGAGGAACGTACCTTTGAGGTAACCCGTCGTGATGAGGCGCGTATGATGGTTCTACACAAAAAGTCGGAAACCATAGATATGTACCGCAAGGATGCTAACGGAAATCCTATCGAAGGCGAGTTTATTGAGTTCAAGGACATCGTCAACTATTTCGATGAGGGAGATACGTTTGTATTCAACAACACCAAGGTGTTCCCTGCACGACTCTATGGTACCAAGGAGAAGACCGATGCCAAGATTGAGGTGTTCCTGCTCAGAGAGTTGAATGAGGAGATGCGACTCTGGGATGTGCTCGTAGAACCTGCCCGTAAGATTCGTATAGGAAATAAACTCTTCTTTGATGATGTCAACGAGATGGTGGCTGAGGTAATCGACAATACCACCAGCCGTGGACGTACTCTTCGCTTCCTCTATGACGAGGACGGTCAGCACGATGTCTTCAAACGTTCGCTCTTTGCATTGGGAGAGGCTCCATTGCCACGTTATATTATCGACAATCGCGAGGTACACCATGCCACAGAGGAAGATATGGAAGACTTCCAGTGCGTGTTTGCTGAGAAGGAAGGTGCTGTAACAGCGCCAGCCACAGGGCTTCATTTCTCGCGCGAGCTCATGAAACGTATGGAGATCAGAGGCATCAACTCTGCATTTATTACCTTGCATTGTGGATTGGGCAACTTCCATGAAATCGAGGTGGAAGACCTTACCAAGCACAAGATGGATTCCGAGCAGATGCATATCGGCAAGGAGGCTTGCGAATTGGTCAACGATACCAAGCGTGCCGGTCATCATGTTTGTGCCATCGGTACAAGTGTGGTCAAGGCTACAGAGACTGCGGTGGGTACAGATGGAATGATGAAGGAGTTTGACGGATGGACCAATAAGTTTATCTTCCCTCCTTATGAGTTCGGACTGGCCGATTGCATGGTGGCCAACTTCTATCATCCAGAATCTACACTGATGATGAGTACTGCTGCATTTGGAGGTTACGACCTTGTATATGAAGCCTATATGAAGGCTTTGAAGAATGGCTATATGTTTGGTTGCTTCGGCGACTCTCTGCTCATTCTCAACGACTAATATCTGTGATAGTTGAGGCAGTAAATGGCTTCGTTTGTTTTAGGCGAAGCATCGTTCAATAACATATTTATGTATACATGCATAGAGTATATCTGAGTCTCGGATCCAATTTAGGCAATCGCAAACGTAACATCCGTGAGGCTCTTGAAAAGATAGGAGAGCTGATTGGCGACGTAGAGCGCCAGTCAGCTCTATACGAAACTAAGCCGTGGGGCTATTCTTCGCCCAACGACTTTATCAATGCATGTGCCTGTGTGCTCACTCCTTTGGCGCCTCGCCAGTTGCTTGAGGCTACTCAGAAGGTGGAGCAAGAGATGGGCCGTAAGCTCAAATCGGTGAATGGTGAATATCACGACCGCATTATAGATATAGATATTCTACTGTATGATGATCTTCGTATAGACCAGCCCGACCTGAAGATTCCTCATCCCCTGATGGAGGAAAGAGATTTTGTTATGGTTCCTTTAAGGGAAATCATGTCTCTATAATAGAATTACCATAGGAAAAATATTAAAATAGGAAGATATATGGAAGAGACAAGTAAATTGCAAGTGTTGAAATGCCCGGCATGCAATGCTAAGCTAACATACTTCTTTGAATTTGACCAGGTTATAACATGCCCTGTTTGTCATAACCGTATGAATAGCCATGTTCTTCAGACGGTTGAAGCGCACATGCCTTTGCGTTATGTGTCGCCTACCATTGATGTAGATGGTTTTAAGCACTTGATGGCGCAAACTTTGGTTGATATCGACTTTGTTCCATGCGATGTTTTCCAGGCCATCGATGCCGAGGAGGTATTCTGTATCTATCTGCCTATGTATCTTTATGAAGGTACCTATCAGGTGGCTTGGAGCGGCAATGGCGCTAATCAGCAGCAGCTTCATGGCAATGCAACAGGCAAGATGGCTTATTTATACTTAGCCAATGATAGAAAAGGTGATCTTCCAAAGGAACTTCGCGATTTTACCACTTGTTTGCCTTACGATGCTGAGGCTTTGAGTTCTTTCGAGGCTGGGCACATCGATGCAACTGATAGTCATATTCTCACTGCCTTGTCTACGATTACTGCCGAGGCAGTGTGGAAGAAGTGGGGATCGAAATTAACGGATAAGCTGGCAAAGAGTACGGTGCATGACCAAATAGGTAACCAAAAGGTTCGCAAGTTGAAGATTTCTCCCACTGTTGAACTGACCAAACTGGGAGAACCTCTCTTTGTATCTTTCTATTTCTCTTATTACACATATAACAATCGTCGCTATTGTTTTATAGCTGACGGTCAGGGTAAGCACCTGTCTTATAATAATCCCATTGACAAGCGCGAGAGTAGTTATGTGAGAAACTGTAAGGTTCTCATGCTCATCGTAAAATGGATGTGGATGTTGGCAGTGTTGGTATGGGCTGTTTACGACTACCGTTTAGCCATGGGGTATTTGGTAGCTTGGGCTATATGTAAGGTTGTTGTTGACAGGGTGCTGAAACTGCAAATAGCCCGTAGATTCAAACGTTCCAAGGAAACACGTCAGGCTGATGCTGACCTGTTTTTAGGAATATAGTCGCTATTTATCTAATTAGGGCTTCTATTTATGGGTGTGCGAGTCTTAGATCCCTTTCATTTGTCTCTTCCAAAGTGGTATGACGTGAATGTCATTAATATCTTTGCAAGATTCTAGTTAATATTATATGATGTTGGTTGAAATATCGGTGTATACTTTCAAGTTTCCTTTATAGGGGAAGGAAAATGATTGAAAATTTCCTTTATAAAGGAAACTTTAGTGTGGAGTCTTCTTTATAGGTGATGCCCTTTTGTTTCCCCAATAAGTATTTTTATGCTTGAAAGGATGACTAAAACTTGTTTCTTCTTGTCATTCTTTTCTTCTTTTCTTAACAACCCATATCATCTAATGCATTAACACATCTGTTTTTATCTTTTTTGAAAAATATTTTGGAAAAAGTTTTGAAGTTCCATTTATTTCTTGTACTTTTGCAAATATATCCCATGCCGATAGCTGTAGAATGCATGAATAATGCAGGGGACAGCAAGGGAGTGGGACAAATGTAAATTTGGAAGGGCGTTTGCTACACGCTTGTTCATGACAAACTGAAACCTGAGAAATTTCAAATCATCGTCAAGAACATGGCAACTAGCAGATGTCACGTTGTGTGATTATATCATGATGTATATAATTCATATCGGCGTGGGGTCTGTGGTTGCTCGTTCAGCGATGATGGGTAATCTCAGGACCTCAGTTTGTAGAACGGGTAACTAGGCATGATCCCCGCTTTTTCTTTTTTATGTTATAACTGTTCTAAATCTATGCCTAATAATAAAAGGCCTGTCTCTTTGTTTAAAGGACAAAACAAAGGAGTTAACTCTCCTAAAAGTGGCAAACAAAATGTGGCCATGTCTCCCTATAATATACATAATGGGGTGACCCCTACTTATGTTTCAAAGCTGAGTGCAAAATGTTCTATAGACAATATAAAAACCGCCTCTTCTGCAGCAAATGTGGAAGAGGCGGTTTGGTTTTTGATGAGGGCTGCGTATGGACAAGAGAAGAAAGCAAAGGATTTTTTGGAGGCGAAAGGAATAGAGGTATTCTTGCCAGTGCAAGAAAAATGTATTGTGCAGAATGGTAAGCGTAAAAACAAACAGGTGTCCTTAATTCCTAACTTCTTGTTTGTAAAGAGCACAGAGGCTGAAATGAAAAAATATGTGGGCAAGGGTAAACTCGGCTTCTTTCATCATTATTATGTACCTTATAGGGATGAAACAGGAAGAATGGTTGGCAGGAAAGGTATCAAACCCTTGGTGATACCAGCAAAGCAAATGAATTTTTTTATCAAGTGGAATGCGGTAGAAGAAGAGGATAAGTTGTTTGTCCCTGATGCCAAATTTAAGTTTACAAAGGATGACAAGGTGAAAATTGTCAGAGGAAAGTTTGTTGGCTTTGAAGGTAAAGTTTGTCGAATCAAGGGACAGACAAGAGTTGGCTTGATAATCGAAGGTGTTGGAACGATTTTTACAGCATATATTCCTAAAGATTATTTGGAGAAGTTATGCTAATTATAATTAAATAAAAACAAGAGCTATGGGATTTTTTGGAGGGAATGTTAATGAAAATGTTGCTGATTTAAAAAAACAAATAGCAACACTTAGTGAGTTAATAAAAGCACAAACGGAGTCAAGAATTAATGAAGAAATGGCGGAAAAGTCGTTGGAGATACAAGAGCAATTGGATTCTGTGAATTCTGAATTGCAGAATTTACGGAATGATTATTCTATTGCTCAAGTAGAGATTATGGACAAACAAAAATCTTTAGACAAAGTTTTGGCTGAAAAAAAAGAAATAGAGAAAAAGTTAAAAGAAAAAGAGGGCGAACTTGATGTTAAAGTACAAGAACTGAATACTTTGCGTGAAGAAAGAAATAATCAAAGAGTTGAACATCAAATTCCAACTACGAGTGTTGATTGATGTGTTGGTTCGTAATTATGAAAGACTTAAACCGTTTTTTGCTTCTGGCTTTATTAGTTATTTTTGTTGCGCAATACAATCAGCAAGCCCTACAATTTTGAAACTAATGAATCGTAATCCCAATATAGAGCCTTTTGTGAAATGTATTGAAGATATGAATGCCAATGGTTACAAAGTCAGTAAGCATACTCAAATAGTAGTTGGTTTTCCTGGTGAGACAGAAGCTGATGTCTTAGCAACAATTGAGTGCCTAATGCGTTGTGATTTTGACCATATAAATATAAACAAATTTAGTCCTCGAAAAGGAACTAAGGCTTTTGAAATGGAAGATAATGTTCCAGAGACGGTGAAAGTAAATAGATGCCAGTTGTTTAGGCGTTTTATGATGATGAGGAAAAAAGAAAAAATGTATCAAGCAGTAATAAAAAGTGTTTTGAGTAAATGAGTTTGATATTGGCTGTTCAAGATAATTTGATGCTGGTGGATGAGAATTCTATAGCGGCTTTGCAAGATACGCTTAAGGCGATATCTATGGATGTAAAGGAGATTGCTAAGAATAGTAATCCAGAACCATATACGGTTCAAAGTTTAGATTTGTCGCGTTGGAATTTTGTTGTAAGTCTATTGGCCGCACTTTTTGGCTTATTTGGTGCTGTTTTTGGGTATTTTAGCTATAAATATTCTAAGTTGACAGCAAAAAATGTTGCAAGGATCAGTCCTGATACGCAAATAGCCCTATGTTTGGATTTTATTTTAGACTTATATCATCATTCTGTTTGGCTTTTAGTCTTTCTTAAAGGAATGGAAGGGAAGCAACTTCCTGATCCTGGAAAATTATTGACTTTGCGATTGGCTGGTTTTGATGATATATTTCATTTGGATGCTTACAATCAAGATAAAACTACTTTCCTTTATATGAAATATGTAAAGGATAGAATTCGAGATTATGATGATGACCTGACTTTGTGCTTTGAACATCTTGAGAAAAAATCTTTGGTCACATCAGAATTAATGTGGCTGTTAACAAAGCCTGTTCGTATTATTTTATCAGTAACTCAGATGATGGAAGGGCTTGAAAGTTCTTCAGAAAGAGCGATAGATATTTTTGGCTTCTTGTTAGAAAAGCATTTGAAACACATAACTAATAATGCTGATTATTTAGAAAAAATAGGCCAAGGAATGATAGATGATTTTCGAAAGGTTATATTGGAACAAAATCAATTTGTTTTCTTCATAGAGAGGATTGTAAACAAACAGATGGGAAAAAGTAGTCTATGGCATTCTTGTATAGAAAAACAATTATGTGACAAAATGATATTATTGTCTAAACATATAAAAGATATTGATCATCTAAAACTGTTATTAAAGGAAAATTTGACAAAATCAGAAATGCGAACTCTTTTAATAGACATGTTTGCTTATGATGCTGCTATAGCGACAAGGCCTTTAAAATTATGAAAAAAGTATTTCTTCCTAAAAAGGTATCTGAAGTAGATAATCCTAATGTTTTTTTATGGGATTATTTGGATAGTATTCAAAAACAAATGGAATGTGACGAGTATGGCTTTTATCATTCTTTTTGTAAAAAGCCGATCTCTTTGATGCAAAATAAGAGGAAGAAAACAGTATTAGTACAAGGTTGGGATTTGGGTAATGGAAATGTGTTGTCTTGTTCCTATAAGATGATTGAGTGTGTAAAATCGTATAATAGTAATAAAGACGTTTACTACGTTGCTTGTACTTGTCCCAATTTGTCTTTGGAAAACCCAAAATGGGATTGCACTATAGTGTGGTTATATGTAATACCATTAAGAGGAAAAATAGGAGATGTATTTTGGGATAAATCTAAAAACATCTTTGATTTAATAGAGCCGCAGACAATGTTTTCTGAAGGAATGAATGGGGCATTAGCGATTGATAATAGTAATACTATGACTATCTTGAGATGGAAAAGTAAACATACATATTCAGATCGTATGCTTTCTTTTTCGTATGTTATAGAAACTGGTAAACTTGAGAGAACAATTGTTGCGAAGCAAAAATATGAGAATATAATAGAGAAGAAGAGGGCCAAAGGTGGCAATGATGCCGTTGGGTTTTATCAATTGACTGATAGTGAACTTTATGTGGCAGTTTTGCAACCTGTTGTGTGTAGAGGAAGTAGATGCCCTGTAGTTGTAATTCCTTTGGGTGGTCCCAATATAGAGATTCCTGATTTTTCAGATTCCAGTATCTATTATAAAATGGCAAAGTGTGGTTTTATGGTTGTGGTACCTTTGCGTAGAGGTGTGATTGGTATATCCCGAGAATGGGAACATGCTTTGGAAGGTAACTATGGACATTTGGATGTCGTTGATATAATTGATGGAACAAAATATATATTGAAGAAGTTTAGCAGTTTAATAGATGATAGCAGGGTGGTTCTTTATGGCGCAAGCTATGGGGGATATACGGCTTTGTTGATAGCTTGTAAACATAATACAGATAAAATGTTTAAGGCCGTTGTTTCTCATTGTGGCATGTCGGATTTAGGTCGTTATCCTTTTGAGTGTACAGGTAATGCTTGTGATGTTATGAACTGTTATGCAGGAACCAATGATGAAAAAGAGTATTTGCGTATAGTACAGCCGATATCTCCTTATGCTAATGTTTGTTATTTAAAGATTCCTGTTTTGTTAGTACACACTCTTGATGATAATTGTGTTTGGTTTGGACAATCTGTAAGGTTCTATAATAAGTGTCTTCAGCATGGAATTCCTGCTAGTCTACTTTTGGCAAAGGGTGGACATTCTTATCATATCGAAAATGAAGATGCTTTGTTTTGTATGATTATGGGTTTCTTGGAAAATGTAACTTTTTAATTAAGTTGTATGATTTATAAAGGTAGAGATGAACTTGAAGAAGAATTATTACATATCCTTGATGATGATATTTTTCTGCCTGATCAATATCGTCAAGAGCGGATTGATGAAATCTTAAATGAAATCGCGAGGATAGATGATATGTATTACTCTTATTATAATAAAGGGGAAAATGACAAAAGAACTATTGAGGTTTGGAAAATAATTAGTTTGTTGTTGGCACTTATTTTTGGGGGAGGTTTGCTGGGCATGCTTTTAAGAGTATTGTGGACAAATGTAAGTCAGGAATGAGTTTGTTAATAATTAAGAGTATATAAGAACTTTGGTGTTGAGTTAAGTAACAGTTAAAAAATAAACAAGAAGTATGAAAATGATTGATTATTTAAAACGTGGCGGCGTACAGCTCTGCTTACTGCTTTTGATCAGTGTAAGCATAACTGCGCAAGTGAGAAAGAAAAGGCCAGTTGTAAAGCGTACTGCTACAACACAGGCTGTTCGTAAGGCCGATTTGGTCTATTTTGATTTGAAGGGCAAAGCTCATACTTGTATAGTATGGTCTAATGCTGGCGGTGAGAAAGATAAGCGTATTTTTGATGCTAACGGAAAGTGGATAGGTTATGAGGATGATGCAGGTTATAACACATGGAATACGATTTCTGGTATTCAGCGTGATGCAAAAGGGCGTATTGTTCAATATAAAGAAAATAACGAATATTTTAATAGGACAGTCAACATAACCTATGAATATTCTGGAAACCATGTTGAGACCGTGGAGTCTGTGTATGCAACAGGAGCAAAGGAAAAGTTGAAATATAATTATGATTACCGTGGTGTACCATCTATAATTTTAAGTACCTATGAAGAAGGAGATAACAGAGAGCTAACGATATATTATTGTAGGGACTATAGGTTTGATTCACATGGTAACTGGACATCTTGTACGCGGAAATTTGACATGGAAGGTGAAACCCACTATGAGAGTATCTCTCGTATTATTACATATTATAAGTAACTAATGTTTAATTCTAAAACTAAGTAAATTATGAAACGAATCTTTTTCATGTTATTTGTTATTGCTAACTGTTTGTTGGCAACCGCACAGACTGCTTCTTCTGTATTGAGTCAGTTGACATTTGAAGAACCCTCTAAGCTGTATCGTGTAAAAGGCAATACTGCCAACATGCGCAAACTACCAAATCCAAAGGCTGCCAAGGTGGAAATCAAGGGAAAGGCATATATAGTTGGTGGAGATATTGTCAACGATCTTGGTGATAACCCCAATTGGGTTAAGGCGAGAATAGATGGTAAGGTTGTATATATTAGTAAAAGTGTCTTGACTATGGCAGAGCAAGAGCCTGTGTCTTTTGCATCTAATTATAATATTCCATTTTGGTATAAGAGTCCAAATTTCTCTTTGGAGGATGGAGATATATCTTTTCAATGCTGGGCATGGAGAATGGGAAAGATAAAAGGAACTTCGGGGCTGTTTTTGTGCCAGTGTCAGGAATGGAATGGAAAACAAACGTTGCGTTTGGGCAAACAGGTTGGAAACACTCTTGTTTTCAAATATAAGGTTTATATAGATGGATTCAATTATGATTATGATTTTCAACCTTATGGCAAATGGTTAATAGATAGTGAGGTGCAATATGATAATAATAAGGTGTATCGTCTTTTAGTTGATAAGAATACCATAAAGAAAGTGCGAATTGATGACGAGGGAAATACTGCGAATTATTTGGATATGACAAAGATAACAGAGCCTATGGTCTATGCTTTGTTTAAAGAGGTTATCGATAAGGATGAGACTGATTACTTCTATCTTACATCTTATTCATTTAATAAGAAGTGGCCTCGTAACTTTGATTAATATGAAGTGGCGTATTTTATTTATTATGGCAATCATAGTCTTAGGTTTGCAGTTCTCTACTGCGTCTAAGGCTATGAGAGCAAGGGTGTCTATAGGGACCGAGCTTGTCAATCGGAATGGAGTGTCTGGGTTTGATTTGAGTCTATCTTTGTCGGATTTTGATTTGAGCAAATACAAGCAAAACTATACTATATTTCTTTATCTTTGGAATGATTCTCAATGTACCAGTCCACTGCGGACAAATGCCCAAATGAATGAGCTAAATCCTAAACCCTACAAAATCACTATAGATGCTCTGTACGGACTTCAGCAAAGCTACAGAGTGTTTGTCCCATTTAAGGATTTGTCGGAAAATACACGTTCTGTTTATGGGGCAAACTATTATAGCCCAGTAACGATTTATTGGTCGTTGGATTTGTGTACAACGAATGTCTATAAGCCTGTTCATCACTTTGCGCCGCATTTTGATAACAATCAAAATGGGTTTACTTGTAGAACTTCTTATAGATTGTTTAATGTCCAGTTGAAAAGCCAAGAGAATATCAACCTCTATAGTGATGCCGCCGACCAATATCCCGAAGTGAAGCGGTTAGCTCAGAAATATTCAGAAGAGGATATAGACCAAGGAACTTGTGGCGAGATTTTGAAAGTAAATTATCTGCCCAATGTCTCTTTGATAGACAAGTATGACAACTTTCAGGTAAGATTTAGGTTTTATCATGGGGCTGGTCGTCAACATCCATGCAATTTCTATGAGAGTCTTGAAAAAGTGGATGCCAAGGGGAACGCAAAAACTTTCTATTTTAAGCCTGACGGATATGAGGAACGTTCCAATGAGGTGAACTTCATTCGTCGTAATCGTCATGACTGGAATTCTTTCTATGTGTTGATTCCTGATTTCGTATATAATTTTGCTGATTTTAATTATGAAAAATCAAAGCGAGGGGAAAACGATTCTATCTATGTTTATGCCGATATCTACGACATGAATGACAACCTGGTATGTGAAGGCTCTTATTGTGTCTATTGGGTGCGCACTCCTGTAAAGAAAGATGCGACTTGCTATCATACAGATTGTGAAATTACTGAAAATGTAATTTCTCGTACTCCGTTGTCAGAGGATTATGTGTTGATTAAATATGATCGTATACGTGTTTGTAAAAACTGTGGTAAGAAGTTTGTGGAGAAAAATCTGGAGAAAACTGAGTTCTGCAGAACTCCGCCTTCTGGCAAACATGAGCATGTGTGGGAATATTTGGATCCAGAAACAATATTCTCTTCTTTTAAAAAAACGGTTAGTAAAAATGGTTGTTGGATATTAGAGTCGTGCGACTACATAAACAAGCGCAGATGTCTTATCTGCGAACAGGTAGAGGAACTTCCGAATACGTCGGATATTAATATCTTGCCAAATTTGGAAGATCCTGCCAATAAGGAGTGTTGTCCAGAAGGAACGTATACTGAAGAAATCGTCGATAATCCACCTGTTAAGATAGGAAATCGTACTAAGATAGAGAAAAAAATAACGACTTATTTTGATTGTCCCAATAGGGAACGTCAGGTAATAGGTGAACGAAGCGAGGTGGAGTGGCTTGATGCGCCAGTCTGCAGTCCGCATGATTTTAGACTTGTTGAAACTGAAGAACTTGACAAGACTCCCAACGGTCGTATATATCATGTGGCAGAGATTGTGTTTCATTATCGTTGTCAGAAGTGCGGCTTGACGAAAGATGAGATTAAGAGCAAGCAGTGCAAGCATGAGTATGAGAAACCTTACAAGCTCTGTTTGCCGGCGAAACCTTGGGTGGTAACACTTGGAGGCAGGCAGATAAAAATGCATTTGTCTATAGATCCTGCAGATTCGACAGCGGTTTATGTTGCCGAGACAGAAACAACACAAGGTATGTGGACGGCAGTTTGCCCAGATAACAACAAGGGATGGAATGACAGAAGTACTTATCCGGTCAGTAATGTGACTTATGAGGAGGTGATGGCATTTATTTCTAAGTTGAACACCATGGCGGCTGAGCAAGGTTGTCCTATGAAGTTTCGTTTGCCCACCACTCAGGAATGGGAGATTGCTTATAGGAATGGTGGCGTTAATAAGGAAAGCTGGTTAGGCTTTTCTGGTTCTGTCGTCCACCCTGTGGCGGAATTGCCAGCCAATGATTTGCATCTGTATGACATGAAGGGAAATGTCTCTGAACTTTGTTCTGATTCCGTTATGGTGGGAAATGAAGATGATAAGGTTTTGATGAGGGCTGTAGCGGGATCAAACTACGAAGATTATCCTTCCAGTATGTCGCCTATGTATTATCGTTGGATGGACTTGAGTGAAGGGACTGCAAATGTTGGTTTTCGGTTGTTTGCCGATCCTGTGTATGGAGATGAAAAACAGATGGAACCTGAAACAACTGTTACTTATACTGGAACTGCAAACATTTTGGCAGGTCAATGGTGGACGGTCCGAAATGTATTCAGATGCAAAGATTGTGGTTATTTGTCGTATGGTCTACTACGACATGTTAGGGCACATGCCACCAATCAACCTCGTATTTGTAAATAATTGAATCCACTATCTCAAGTTCAGAGGTTAGATAAGTAAAAGCCATATGCTTTACAGCAAAGTATTCAACCAAAATGTTATTGGCAATCATGATAACATGTACGGTCTCGAGTACCTTTGGGCTCACCCGATAAACCAGGGGGGATTAAGCATATAGCTT
>ULVA01042037.1_pt1 | contig 54132 bp, 46 predicted proteins | sample 1958811 | NCBI WGS metagenome assembly ULVA01 (sample SAMEA4835768, study PRJEB28245) | human gut metagenome | biome: gut microbiome; material: fecal sample | place: Denmark | collected 2008
ATTGTTGCTTGCAACAAATCGTTGAGCGTAGACGATCGCTTATGCGATATTCCGGGGACCCCGCGGGATACTGTGTACCCGTGGGGAAAAGCAGCACACAAGCAAACGAGTGAGCATTATCGCTTGCGACAATGCGATTTAAAAAGCACTGTGTGCGACGTTGCTCCGTTATTACGCAAACTATGTTTGCTACAAATCCCGCATCTCCACCAAAAAAACAAGCCGTGGAAACGGCTTGTTTTTTATTGTCTGCGGGGATTTCGCACGGCAAAAGCCGTGCCGTTGCTTTGCAACGTGAACCCCTTCGGCTGCACGCGATTGACCTTCGGTAACAATCGCTGTAAGGCAAATCCCCGCATCTCCACCATCTTTGTAGTACGAAAAAGCTACAACAGACAAAAAAGCACAAGTTACCCGCGTATCTTGTGCTTTTTTGTTACTATATCTTGTGTTTTTGTCGTTGGGCAAAATCTTTGAATTTAACAGCTGCATTTTGACCTATTTTTCAAAAAACAGGACTTGAACTGACGTCTTCGTTTTAATCCTCGCCTGACACCTACAATTTAATACAAATCTTTTAAGAGAGAACAAGTTTACCGCAGTTCCCATAGGGATTATAGAGAAATAGCCCACTTCTTTCAATAGAAAGTATAGTGGGCTACACTTATATTTAAGAAAGATACCATAAAATAGAGGAGGTTATTAGTTCTTCTTAATAAGCTCTTCGATTTGTTCTACCGACAACATTCTTCCCGTAGCAACGACTTTTCCGTCAATCACAAGTGCAGGCGTACTCATTACGCCGTATTTCATAATTTCCATTGTATCGGAAATGTTTACGGGCGGTTCGATACCACAATTTTTTGCCGCAATTACTGCGTTTTCGTGATTCTGTTTTGATTGTTTGCAACAACTTCCTAACGTGATAATTTTCATAAAATATATCTCCTTTATTTTATACAAATAAGAAATTCAAAGCGTTAAATATATATCCGATTGCGATAATACCGACAACTACAATAAAAATAAACCAAAACAGCAATTTGGGTTTTACTGCTTTTGCCAGCATAATAAGCGAAGGTAACGAAAGTGCGGTAACGCTCATCATAAACGAAAGTATCGTGCCAACGCCAACACCTTTTGCAAACAACGCTTCTGCAACGGGAATTATGCCGAATATATCCGTATAAATGGGAACGCCTACAACACTTGCTACGAGAACGGAATACCATTTATCTTCGCCTAATACTGCTTGTATCCATTCCGTAGGTATAAAGTTGTGTATCGCAGCACCAATGCCAACACCGACAAGAATATATATCCACATTTTTTTTAGAGTGCCGAGCATTTGGTCTTTTGCATAAATTAGACGGTCTTTACGAGTAAGTTCGACATCTTCGACTTCTGCTATTTCGCCATCAGCAATAAAATCTCTGACGTGCTTTCCAACACCTGTTTTTTCTATTATTGTACCGCCTAATATAGCGAGTATAAGACCGACTACCACATAAACAATAGCAATAGGAAACCCGAATACGCTTGCAAGCAATATAAATGCCCCTAAGTCAACTAATGGACTTGATATAAGGAAACTGAATGTAACGCCGCTTGACAGTCCAGCCCGTGTAAATCCCATAAAGATCGGAATGGACGAACAAGAGCAGAACGGCGTAACAGTACCGAGTAATGCACCTACCGCGTTTGCGCCTATGCCGTGAAACTTGCCGAGAATTTTCTTTGTGCGTTCAGGTGGGAAATAACTTTGAATATAAGAAATAAGAAAGATAAGCAAGCACAATAACACCATTATTTTAATTGTACCGTAAATAAAAAACTGTATCGCGCCGCCCCAACGGGTTGACATAAATTCTTCGCCGAACATACCCGTGAACGCCAAGCCCAAAAGCATATTCAGCCATTTCATACCTAAAATCTGATCGGTAACAAAATCGCCCAATACTTTTATACCATTCACACCGTCTACGATAGCGGCAATACCTATTGCAAGTCCTATGGCAAGAATAACGCTTATCAGAATTACAAGTATCTTATGCCGTACAAAAAAATTCTTTTTTTTCGGGGGTTGGGTATCTTTCGGAATATCGGCAACACTTTCCGATTGTGCTACTTGTTCGTTTTTTAATGTTTGTTCTTCCGGTTTTTTTGTACCTTTGTTGCCACAACATTTACATTTCATAATTAACACTCCTATAAGATTGATTTTTGTTTATATCAACAATTATCTATATGATAACTAAAAAATAAATGCGACTAATCGCAAGTATTTTTTCCTTTGTTGCAAGTTGTTTCGTTCCTACACGCCGTATCGCCAAGATAAGCTAACAAATCTTTCAGCTTATCGCAGTCAATGGAATAGTGCATCCATTTCCAATCTTTCTCGGCAATAACAATTCCGCAATCGCAAAGTATCTTCATATGATGGGAAAGCGTAGGTTGCGTAATATTCAGACTTTCAAGAATTTGGCAACCGCACTTTTTCCCGCCTCGTAACATTTCAAAGATTTTCATACGGGTATCGTCCGCTAACGCTTTTAAGATTTTCGTACATTCTTCTCTTTCCATTATAAGCACCTCACATTGACTATCATCAATACTATTATACACATCACATTGATACTTGTCAATAGGAAATGGGTGCTTTTTGAAAAAACTTATAAAAATTTTCAAAAGAAAAATCAGACTCCATGTGGGATCCGATTGTTTCTTCGCTTAAAGTATTTAGCTTCAATTTTGATTATAATTTAATGTTTCCAAATAATCCCTATGAAACCTGCACATTTTAGGTTCTCTCTTTTTTGTTGCTGTTTGAGTGTAGTTTTCCAAAGGTGATAAGAAAAATTATAATTATAGTAATAACGAAAAGGAGAACAATATGAAATATGGAATGTGGTTGGACGAATGGTTTCGTAATTACATACAGCCGTCGTCGAAGATAAAAACTTGCGAATTGCTGAACAGATTGAACCAAGGGATAGATTATAGCGTGACTTTATGTCAAACGCAGGAATTTATGCTCCGGCGTTTTTCTGTTTTGAAACGATACGAGAGTTTTAGAGAAAATATATAAACAAAGGGACAGAGCTTCTATGCCTTTTGTATTTTCTTTGGGAATGAATCGCATTTTTATAAGAGATTTTATAAAATCAAAGAGATAACCTATTGTCTTTATAGAAAAAATGTGTTATAGTCAATATGGCATAAACCACTTAAACGAAAAGCAGAAGGAGCGAATCGATGCGTAAAATTTGTTATTCAAAGTTATGGAAATTGCTGATTGATAAAAGGATGAACGGCTCTGAACTCAGGAAGGCGGTTGAACTGGCGCCGAATACGCTTACGAAACTATATAAAGAAGAACCTGTTTCTGTGGAAACGCTGCTTCGTATTTGCGAATATCTCAACTGTGACATAGGCGACATAGTGGAATTCTCGTGCATAGGCGACAAGGCGGCAACATATAAAGGAGTGTAATAGAATGAATCTGACAAGGTCGAAGAAAAAAGATTTATTATATGTCGCAGTTGCCGCGTTCTTCTTCCTTACTGCTTGTGTACTGCAAACGGTAGACGATTATATTTCCGATTGGTCCGTTAAAACAACGATTGCGTTATTGACGCAATATATTTTCTTCGGTCTCCTCGCGTATTGGACGGCGTCCGTGATCAGCCGCATTTCCGACAAAAGCATTTGCTCGGGGATTATCGTGGCGATAGCGCTGATGGGGGGGATCCTTTTTGTCAGACTTCTCAAATATCACGTTTTTTACGACGGAACGGTGATGCGGTATTTATGGTATTCCTATTATATCCCGCACTGCCTTGCTCCCGCGGTTCTGCTTATTACGCTGCTGGGTATGGGACGCAAAGACGGAAAACCGCTTGCAAAAGGATGGTATCTGCTGTTTCTGCCTGCGGCGGCGCTGATTCTATTGGTTTTTACGAACGATCTCCACGAGCAGGTGTTTTCTTTTGCAAAAGGGCTCAAATATTCCAACGAAATATATAAATGGGAATGGGGGTACTATTTTATTCTGTCGTGGATTGCCGTATTGTATCTTTCCATCGGCGTATTGCTCTATATCAAATGCCGCGTTTCGGGGTGCAGAAAAAAGGCGTGGATTCCCCTCGTTTTGTTTATTGTTTGTATCGTGCTCTGCGTTTTGAGAGAAGTGTTCGATCCCGTCTTTATCAGAATGCCGGAAGCGGTTGTTTTCAGCGTGGTTGTGGTTTTTGAAAGCCTTATCCGAATAGGATTTATCCCGTCGAACGTCAATCACGAAGAACTTTTTTACGTGGCGGACGTTTCCGCAGGCATTGCCGATAAAGACCTGAACGTCGTTTTAACCTCGAAAAACGCGCCCGAAATCACGCGCGAACAGGCGATGAAAGCGGCAAACGGAAGCAAAACCGAATTGAGAGAAGACCTTGTTCTGCGCGCAAAAGCAATACGAGGCGGAGAGGTGTTCTGGACGGAGGATTATTCGGTCATCAATAAAATAAACGAATCTCTTGCGGAAATAAACGAAACGCTTGCGGAGGAGAGCGACCTGATTGCCGCAGAAAACAAACTGAAAGAACAGCGCTCTAAAATCGAAGAACAGAACAACCTGTACAAAGGGATATTCGCCGTGTTTCGCCCGCATCTGAAAAAGATAAAAAAATGCTTTGCCAAGGCGATAAGCGAAGAAGAGAAAGAAGGAGCACTACGCCTTGCCGTCGTTTACGGCGTGTATCTGAAACGGCGCAGTAATTTTGCAATGCTTGCAAAAAACGGGCAGGTGCAATTATCTGAACTTTTATACGCTATACGCGAATCTACGGACGCGCTTTCTTTCTACGGCGCGGCGGCGTCGGTGATTTTTGAGGGCGACGGCACAGCCCTTATCGGGCAGGTTACTTTTCTGTACGAATTTTTCGAGGACTGCATAGAGAGCGCGCTTCCCGATCTTTCCGCGTGTCTTGTACGGCTGTCGGTTAATAACGGGTTATTGCATTGCCGTATAGCCCTCGATAACGCAAGAGAAAGCATACCGGAGAATTGGCGAAGCCGTGAATGCGAAAAACTCGGAGCGTCGGTTCGTTTGCAGATACAGGACGAAACGCTGTATGCAACGCTGTCGTTCGGCGAAAGGGAGGCGATTGTATGATACCGTTCGTCGATTGCAACGAAGCCGTTTTTCGCGGCACGCTTATCCTGCTGTTGCTTGCGGCGTTTGTCGGGGTGGTATGTTTTGCGATAAGCCTTTCGTACCGGCTGAAATTGCGGTATATTCTGCCGGAATTACTTTGTACGGTATGCGCGGTTCTGACGTTCTGCTTTTTGGCGGACGGCATTCAGATTCGCGATTTAGGTAAAAATCGAAGCGACTTTTCGGGTTCGTTTTGTTTTTTGCCCGCGTGGTGCGTTGTTACGGCGGCTTTTTTACTGCTCGCGTCGGTCTGTTTGTGCCTGGCGCTCGTCATAAAAAAGCGGTTGTCGTCTCTTACCGCTATGTCCGTCAAAGACGCGATTTCCGTATTGCCCGCAGGGCTGTGCTTTTACGACGAAACGGGGCGGCTGCTTTTAACGAACGGAAAAATAGGCGACGAATGCAGAGAAATTACGGGAATGCCGCTTTCGGACGGCGCGGCGTTCTGGTCGGCTATGTGCGAAGGCAAAGTAGCGGACGGTATCGTTTGCAGCCGGGAAGGCGATTCGGTGCTCGTCGAGAAAAAAGACGGGAGGGCATGTTGTTACAAGCGGATCAACCATATTTTAGACGGCAAGACCGTTTACGAGTTATCCGGTTCGGACATCAGCCGTGAATTCGCACTCAAAAAGAAAGTCGAAGAACAGAACGAGGAACTCCGGAAAATGAACGTAAGACTCCGCAAGTACGGCGAAACGGTAACCGAGGTGACCAAAGAGCGGGAAACGCTTGCGGCGCGGGTGAAGGTGCATGACGGTATGGGTTCTCTGATTCTGAAAACCAAAAGAGCGCTTTTGCAGGGGGAAGGCGACAAAGAGGCGTTGATACGCGAATGGAACGGCGTCGTTTCGTTTGTTTCCTCGCCCGAAACGGAAGAGGATAGGGCGGAGGAAATTAAAAAAACGGCGGAAAGCGTAGGCGTGAAAATATTGTACACGGGCGTGCGCCCGCCGAAAGGGAGCGTCGCCGAAAAAATTCTTGCAAACGCCGTGTTCGAGTGTATCACCAACACCGCAAGGCACGCAGACGGCGACGAACTTTATATAACGATATCGGACGAAGGGGCATTTTTTACGGCAAGAATCGGTAATAACGGCAGACCGCCGAAAGCGGAAATCGTAGAGGGAGGAGGACTTTCCTCTTTGCGTAGAATAACGGAAATGGCGGGCGGTAGTATGAAAACGGAAAGTTTTCCGCGGTTTCTGCTTTCCGTGAGTATTCCGAAAGGAGAAAAAGAAGATGAGCGATAAAATCAACGTGATGATCGTGGAAGATCAGGCGATGCCGCGGCAACTTTTCGAGGTGATTATAAAGGCGCAACCTAAATTTAATCTTACCGTATCCATCGACAACGCCGCCATTGCGGACATCTGCTGCGCAAGGCACGCCGTAGACCTTGTGTTGATGGACGTGGTAACCAAAAACGGGGCGAGCGGTCTCGTCGCGGCGGAAAAAATAAAGGCGCAGAATAAAAAAGTAAAAATAATCATCGTTACGAGTATGCCCGAATGTTCTTACGTAGAACGGGCGAAAAAGATCGGCGTAGAGGGCTTTTGGTATAAGGATTTCAGCCCGGAACCGATTTTAACGATTATCGAACGCGTGCTGAGCGGCGAATCCGTTTATCCCGACGACGTGCCCGAAATTCAACTCGGACTTGCGAAAAGCGGAGAGTTGACGGAGAGAGAACTTGAAATTTTACGCGAGATGACGGGCGGGTTCACGAACGCGGAAATTGCGGAAAAACTCGGCATTTCGGAAAAGAGGGTGCGCAATCACGTTGCCAATATGCTTGAAAAAACGGGATTCAGAAGCCGCACCGAACTTGCCGTGCGCGCAAGAGAATCGGGGCTTACCATACTTGATAGGACGGAAGACGATATCTAAGTGAACAAAAGCATATGCGGACAATCCGTGACAAAAAACCAAAACGTAATCATCGACTGCGATTTGCAGTCGATTTTTCTTTATATGCGACGCGATTTTTTAAAAGAATCGTCAAAAGGGTGTCATTTGACACTCCCCGCGCAAAAAGAAAAATTATAAAATATTATAAAGTCAACTTATACGGCTTGCATATCGTCCGTCCCCGTCGGGTGACGTCGGCAAGTCATGGAGAAAAAAGAAGAATGAAAAAAGTGATTGTCGCAATCCAAAACACTCTCGTGTGCGAAGCAGTGACGTGCGCATTGAAAAATGCGGGCTTCTTTGTGGAGCAATCGCTTTCGCAAGACCCCGACAAGATTGCGACGGCGTGCGAAACGTTTTTTGTTGACGTTCTTTTGATGGACGTCGGTCGTCCGACGGAGAAATCTTTAGATCGCCGTATGGAAGCGATTTTGCGCTCAAAAAAGAAAAATACGACTATGAAAGCTGGGTTATTGTGCGACAATGCTTCCGACCCCGAAATTGCTCAAAAAGTAAAACAAGCAAAGGAGAATGGGTTTATAGACGTATTCTTCTACGAGTCCGTGCAGACCGATTACCTTTGCGACGTTGTGGATTCTCTTTGAGCAAATTGCAAAATGGTTTTGACGGGTGCTAACGCCCCGAAAAAATAAAAAATTATAGGAGTGTTATCTTATGAAAAAATCAATCAGAGCAATTTTGAGCGTTGTGTTCGTGCTCGTTTTGGGAGCGACTATGCTTGTTGCTTGCAACAAAGACAAAGGCGAAGAAACTCCCGAAACGCATACTTATTCTCAAACTTGGTCGTACGACTCGAGTGAACATTGGCATCAATGCACACTCGACGGACACACGGACGTTGCCGACAAAGCGGCGCATACCTGGGACGAAGGCACCGTCACAACGAAAGCCACCTTTACGAGCGACGGCGAGAAGACCTACACCTGCACAGTTTGTGAAAAAACGAAAACGGAAACCGTCACCATGGAGTATATCGACGTCAACTTCGTGAAATCGGATGCCGAAGTGCAGACGAAAGTCAGATTTACCGTGGCCGAGGCAGGCACCTATTACTTCCGCTACGAAGTGCAGGACTGCGGTTTTGCCAACGGCTACTATTGGATCAATATGAACAAGGTTGACGGCACTCTGCAACAGACCGACACCAACCATGCGCAAGCAAAGATTTACGACGCAAACAAACAACTTGTCAAAGAAGGCCTTCAAACGCAAGCGGCAGGTCAATTTATGGCGGTGAGCGATGAAGACGCGCAAACACGCAAAGGATTGATGGACAACGGCGTCAAATATCTTGAAATGCCTTTCGTCACTCCGGGCGAGTACGAGATGATCGTCACACACTTTGCCGGAAACAACTTTACTGCTCTCGATTACAGTAACGGAAGCTTCTCGAAAACAAACGTAACGTTGTGGGACAACACTTACAAATATTACTCGATTACGTTGACGGATGACATTCTGCACGGAGATATAGATTACGGTCATGATTTGCAACTCAAAGCGTCTCCCGCAACCGGTCTGACCTGGCAATTTGTTGACGCAGACGGCAACCCTGTCGAAAAGAAAGAAGGCGACACCGATACCTATTACAGCACACCTGCGGCAGGAACGTATTATATCGTCATCTATTCCGCAACCAAGCAAACGGGAGTGACGGTCAGCGCAAGTCTTTGCTGACGGAACGAAACGATTTGCAAACAGAATTGATAAAAACGACAAAACTTAATAATCTGCGCAAACGCCCGAATAGGCGTTTGCGCATACATTTTTGCGGGAGGATAGAAATATGAAAATTCGCACTCGATGGATATTTACAATTATTCTGTGTTTGCTTATAGCTATTCCGTTAGCTGCGTGCGACGGTTCGCCTGCCGCGCCGAACGGCACGCTTGAAAGCAAAAACGGCGTTACCGTTGAAGGAACGTTTGCGGACGGCGCGGCTTTACAGGTATCCGTTCTGTCTGGGCGCATATAAAGAAGTTTTGCAAGGCTACGGCGACAATTATTGCCCGTATTGGTTACGCGACGGAATCGAAAAATGGGAAGACGGCAAAAACTACGTTACGTGCGTCACTTCCTGCCCGCCGTTCGACCAAACAACTAAATATCTTGCCACCAAGACCTTTGTCGGTGTCGTACCCGCAATCATCATCGAGTTGTAATCGAAACGAATGCAAAATAACTTACGCGCACACCGAAATGTGAGCGCAACGGTAATAAATTTACGAGGTAAAATATGAATACAAAATCAAAGAAAAACGTAATAGCGGGCTTGCTTTTGCTTGTCTGTATGATTGCCTGCATTGCAATCGCGACGGCAATAATGCCTACCGTCGTTTATGCGGAGTCGGCAAGCCCGTACCTGCAAGTCACTTGCGGTTCGATTGACAAATCCGGCGCTGGCTGGACTTGGGATACCGACGAGAGTTATAACGGTACGCTTACTCTCAACGGCTACGACGGCGAAGAAATCTCAATCGGCGGAGTCGATAACGGCAAAGTGGATATTGTGCTTGTCGGCGATAACAAAATCACCGTCACCGCGCCGTACGGAAACAGGGCGATTTACACGTACAACGTTTCCACCCTTACGTTCAAGGGGAACGGTTCGCTTACCATTGACTATCAAGTAGTAGCATCAAACAAAGTGTCTATGCATGGTATTTTAATGGAAGGCGAAAGCAGTTCTAAAAACAACGGCAATCTGACGTTTGACGAAAGTTGCACCGTCACCGTAAAAGTTTACGGCGAAGTGGCAGAAAAAAACGGTTCGGTTGACGCAATTTACATGATGACGAACGACATCTATTCGGGCAACGTGACCGTGGGCGAGAACGCCACGCTCAATATCGACCTGGAATGTGACAGCGACAGTCAGACCTACGGCATTTTCGCCAAAGGCAACGTTGCTCTCAACGGCACGGTTGATATCAAAATGGAATATACGGGCTCGGGTGCGGCTAGCAACACGTGGAAAGACGTATTTACGTATGCTTCGTACACAACCTGCTCGATCGGAACGAATGCAAAAATCACTTCCGTATGCCCCGGAAGTTCGGGCTCGTCGCTGACCGCGTTTCCACTTGTTGCCAACGGCGCTGAAATGATTTCTTCCTGGACAAAGGTGTTGACAAGCGAACAGTATTTTGAAAACGACGACTGCCTCGTCCACGTTTGGGATAAGTGCGCCAATGGCGTAAGTTTCAAAAATTACTCTTACAACAAAATCGCACCGCCCCTTACGTTTGAAGACAAGGCGGAGTACGACGTTCCCTCCACCGTTTACGGCGGAGACGTTGCTTATTCTTCCGTTGCGCTTTCGGCAAGCGGCGGCAGCGGAGAATACGTCTTCTCTATCGTGAGCGCGGCAGACGGGAATACAAAAGGCGTCGGTATTATTTCGACTGAAACCGATTTGAATAAGATATACGTCAATCCAAACATCAGAGGCGTAAGCGAAGCCACGGAAATCACCGTCAGGGTGAAGGACAAAGGCGGATATTCAAAGGACGTCACCGTACGTATCGGCGAGGTTGCCGCTCCCACGTACAGCGCAACCGTGGATCCCGTGGATTTCGGCACGGTGAGAGTGGGATATTCTCCGGTCACGCAAGTTCCCCTACGCGTTGTCAACACGGGTACGGGGAAAATCAACTGCAACCTTACTTCCATTACTCTCGAAGGGGAAAACGCAAGTTCTTTCACGTTAGGTTACTATTCTAGCCCCTATTACGTCGGAGCGGGCGCTGAAAATACTTCGAGTTGGAGCATAAAACCAAACAACGGTTTGCCGGTGGGCACATACGTCGCCACGATAAAGTTCAGCGGAACACCTGAATATTCCAAGTACGGCGGATCGAGCGTGGAAGCAACCGCAACCGTCAGGTTTGTCGTCACCGAGCACGATTTTGACACCACCACGTGGCAATACGACGAGCATACGCACTGGAATCCCTGCAAAGATACGGGCTGTGCCGTCCACGGCAACGAAGCCGCGCACGACACCAAGGGTGAGTTGAAAAATGCCACCGCAGCCACTTTTGACACGAACGGATACACCGGCGACAAATACTGCTCGGTGTGCGGTGCCTTGGCAGAAGAAGGCACGGTTATCCCCGCAGGCAAGTACATCAGAGTGAGTCAGGCAACCATGACTCCCGCCGCGATCACGGACAAAATGACGGCAATCGACCTTGTTTTCACGTCGCAAGACGAAGAAAAATACACGGTTGCGCTCTGGCGCGTGTTCGATTTGACGGACAACGCTTTGAACACCGCCAGCGGACAATATCCCAAAGACAGCAAGTTTATCGCGGGGCACGAGTATGCGATTGAAATCGAGTTTGAAGCAGTCGGTTCTTACGTTTACAATGAGATGGATAGCAAGTATTGGTCCACGTTTACGGTTAACGGAAATGCAACCGGATTGTCGGCGGCAACCACTCTCGGCGGTTCGCCCTTGCGCAGAATCGTTCTCGTTGCGCAGGACACCACCATCCCCGTCGCCGTAACGGACGTTCAGGTTGATTTTGCATCAGGCGAAACCACAGTTGTCAGAGACAGCACCTACACGTTCAAAGCAACCGTTTCGGGCACCGGCGCGTTTGACAACACGGTCACATGGAGCGTCATAGGCGGCTCGGCAGGCACGAGCATTTCAAGCGACGGCGTTCTCACCGTCGTGGCGAACGAAGCCGCTTCCACTCTCACCATAAAAGCAGTTGCCAACGGAGATCCCGAAAAGGTTGCAACCAAGACGTTGGAGATCTATTCCAAAGTGACGATCAAGCAAGGCACAAATACCGAAGACCTTTACAAAAAGGCAGGGGAGACCGTCAGCCTTACGGCAATCGACGCACCCGCAGGTTATCACTTCACAGGCTGGGCAAAAACGGGCGAAGGCGACTTTGCAAACAACGCCGCAACTTCAACCGACTTTACCGTGTCCACGACAAACGTGACGATACAATCAAACTACGAGTTACATTCTGCAAACGGAGAAGCATGGCAATCGGACGGCACAAGACATTGGCACGAATGCTCTTGCGGCACTAAAGTTGACGTCGCTCCCCACACGCCCGACCGCTCCGAAGCCACCGAAACCGAAGCCGTCAAATGCACCGTCTGCGGATATATCATTACCCCCGCTCTCGGACACGACACGCACGCCCCGGATGCAGAATGGCACTTTGACGCAACCAAACATTGGCACAACTGCACGGGTTGCAGTCAAAAACTCGATGAAGGGGCGCACGCGTTCGGGGATTGGACGATCACCGTTAAACCCGAGGTGGGAGTTGCCGGCGAAAAGGAGCGCGAATGCTCCGTCTGCGGATTCAAGGAAAACGCGCCCGTAGAGGCTCTTGGCGACGAACAACCCGGCGACGAGCAACCCGAAAAGACGGGACTTTCGGGCGGCGCGATTGCGGGTATCGCGGTTGGCTCTGTTGCAGTAGCGGGTGTCGGAGGTTTTTCGGTGTTCTGGTTCGTAATCAAGAAAAAGAAGTTCGCCGACCTCATTGCCATCTTCAAAAAGAAGTAAAACGGGAGAAAAAATGAGCGCAATCAAGAAACTGATTATCAGTCTTATCGTAATTATCGGAATTTTAGCCGTGGCGCTGATCAGCGTGTATATCGTAGCGCGGGTGAATTTAGGCGTAGACTTGTTCCGCACCGTAGGACAGTTGAAAACATTAAGTCAACCTGTAAACGAGCAGGAATCTTTCCCTGCGGCGTATCGAAGCGAAGATCTTGCCGATCTGAAATCGCAGACGGACAGTCAGTTGGGCGACGTCGTGCTTTACGAGGAAGGCAAAGGCTACGAGGGGTACACCGTCGATTTTACGGCGCTTGCATTGTCGGGCGCTACGGCAAAGCCCGTTTTCCTCTCCGAACGGCAGGCGGGTGCTCTTGCCGAAATCGTATTTCATCAGCAGACGGGCGGAGAACTGACGATAGCGGATAAAGATATTTCCGTATGCGTTTTGCAAATTGCCTTTACCGAAATCGACGCAGAAACGGGCAACGCCGACCTGAACGTGACGGTGAAACTGGATCTTACTCCGTTCAAAAACGATATGGAAGGTTTTCCTTTCAATCTGCTTAAAGGTATCGTCCCGGATGCGTTGTATGTGACTTCCGTCGTTCGCATTGAAAAAGGAGAAGGGATTTCCTACACTGTCGTTCCTAAGTATCTTACGCTGAATAATCTTTCGGCTGAAGATACCTCGGATTTCTTCCATACGCTGGACGTTGTCTTAAAAATCGGCAGTGCGGAAGAACTAAACGCTAAAATCGGAACAACCGCAGCAAACGCCCTCATCGGCATGGAGCAAAATCCCGGTTTTGTCTATGCGCTGAAAGCAACGGGCGGGGCGGGCAGTTTCGCATTCGTTTCGTTTGAAAACGATGGCAAGCAGATAAACGCACTGGCGTTTTAACAAATAAGAGCCGGCTCTTTTCTATAAAAACGAGGAAGGAGGAAAACGAATTGGCAAACGAAAGGTAATAAAATTAAATTATTTATTCTGCGGGATATTTTGTACAGATATAATATGAGAATAAGCCCGGGTAATACTCCTGGTTTTTCTTGCGCTTTTTATAAAAACATAGCATAATGGCAATATCTTTGGTGTAGCTTTTTCGTATGTTAAAGACAAACGAGAAACAAGTTGAATCTCCTGTTCAACTTGTTTTTCTATGTCGTCAATGCGGGATTTTGCACGGCAAAATCAGTTCCGTTGCTTTGCAAGGCAGGATGGGGGGGGGAGAAGTCGTGTTTTTTAGGGCGGTTTTTTGTTGTAGAACGTGAATAATTGCATAAATATGCGAGAAAAACAATTAATTTGCAGTGAAAAACGATTATTTATGCAATATTTCTTGCGTTTTTATGAATATAGTGATATAGTAAACTCATTAAATTTTTTCGGATAAAATTATGAAAGGAAAAAAGAAAAACGAAACGTTTTCGGAAGATTCGGCGGGCGTGAATTCCGCCGAGGAAACTGCCGAAAAGGTTGCGGAAACAATTGAAGAAAACACCCCTGTCGGGGACGAGTTTGCGATACTCGACGGCAAAGACGCGATTGCGATTCAGCAAAAGAAGCCGAAAATCCTTGCGATAAGCAAAGCGTCGGTGATTATATCCGTCGTGGTTGTCGTGCTGCTTATTATTGCGTCGATTGTGCTTGCCTACACGTTGCCGCTCGGTCAGTACGAAAGAAGCACGGACGCAGATGGCAACGTTTATATCAGCGGCGATTATCACGAAGACCCGTCGCTTGGGCGGCTTCCCTGGTGGAAAGTACTGCTTTCGCCGTTTCTGGTGCTTGGCGGCAGCGGCACGCTGACGCTTGTCGCGATATTGTTCATGCTTGTCGTAATCGGCGCGGTATTCAACGCGTTGGACAAAACCGACGTGCTTGTTTACATGGTGGAATCCATACGCCATAATTACGGTCATAAGCGATATCTTTTGTTGTTTTTGTTGCCGCTGGCGTTTATGTTTCTCGGCACGACGTCGGGCATGAGCGAGGAAGTGATACCCATCGTGCCGGTTGCGGTGATTTTAAGCTACGGTCTCGGCTGGGACGCGCTGATAGGGCTTGGGTTTTCGGTGCTTGCGGCGGGGCTCGGTTTTATGGCGGGCGTGGTAAACCCGTTCAACGTTGGTATCGCTCAGTCGATTGTCGGCGTGCCCATGTTCAGCGGAATCGGCATAAGGATTCTGACGTTTGTGCTTTGTTACGTCATACTTATGGCGTTTATGTTCCCGTATGCGAGAATGCTTGACAAAAAGCCGCAGCGTTCGCCCGTATATAAGGAAGATCTGAAAAGGAAAGAAAATTTCGATTTTGAAAATCGTCCGTTCGTATACGACGCGGGAAAATCAAAGGCTCTCAAATTCTTTGCGGGCTGTATGATCGCAATCGTGTTTTTTGCGGTGCTTTCGATATTTTTACAGGGGGCGTATATACCCGCGCTCGGCAGTTTCAAACTTGCGGATTATATATTGTATATCACCGTCGTGATTTACATAATCGGCGGCGTGGTGGCGTGCGTTTACAGCGGACTTAAAGGCAAAGCCCTTGCAAAAGAAATGCTGAAAGGTGCGCTGACGTTGCTGCCCGTAACGGGAATGGTGCTTATTGCCAGCAGCGTACGCTATATTATCGAGGCGGGACACGTCATGGATACCATATTGTATCACACGATAAACGCGGCAAAAGGGCAAAACCCCGCGGTGCTTATTCTGATAATATACCTTGTCGTTCTGATTTTCGAGCTGTTCATTACGTCGGGGAGCGCAAAGGCGTTTCTGCTTATGCCGATGATAGGCGCGATATGTTCGCAACTTGGCATCAATCCGCAGGTTGCGGTGCTGGCGTTCACTTTCGGCGACGGTATCGTCAACGTATTCATGCCTACCAACGCGACGCTTTTACTGACGCTCGGACTCACGACGGTAACTTATCCGAAATGGTTCAGGTGGGCGGGTCCGATACTCCTCACGGTGTTCGGAATGACAATCGGAATATTGATGCTTGCACAATTCGTCATATTCGCATAAAAACAAACAAGAATACTTTTGACAAGATTCCGCCCGAGAAGGCGGTTTTTTGTTGCGGGAAATCCTAATTATAATTAAATATATTGTTTTGTTATCTTTACGCTCGCAAACGCCGCGTGCAGTGTGGTATAATCTCAAAGTATGTTTAAGTTGTTTCGTCTGTTAAAGCCCGACGCGGGCAGAATAGTGCTTGTCGTATTTCTGACGCTGATAACCTCGGCGGCAAGTCTTGCGTTGCCGTATCTTATGAGTTATATCGTGGAATACGGTATCGGCGGGCAGAATATGACGGTTACGCTTGCGTGTTCCGGGATAATGCTCGGCGTGTCGATAATTGGGCTTGTCGTGGGCATTTTGTCCTACAAAATCTCGGCGGGCGTCGTCAGCAGATATTCAAAGACCTTGCGCGAAGTAATTTTCAAAAAGGTAAACACGCTCAATCCCGACCAACTCAATCACTGGGGCACGGGCGCGCTCATCACGAGAAGCACAAACGATATCTGGCTTCTGGAAGAGTGCGCGAGTATGCTTATGCAGGGCGTCATCAGTATTCCCATTCTGGTGCTTGGCGGAAGCGCGCTGGCGTTTCTTGCCGATCCGTGGCTTGCGCTTATCATGTTCACGTTCGTGCCGGTCGTCGTGACGGTGCTGTATTTCGTCGTGCGTCGCATTATGCCTCTTTGGGAAAAGAGCGACGAATACATCGACAAACAGAACAGCATTATCCGCGAAAGGTTGACGGGTATCCGCGTTATCCGCGCGTTCAACAGGGAAGACCGCGAGTGCGACCGCGCCAACGAAGCCACGCTCGTCATGGCGAAAAACATCATAAAAGCCAATGTCAATATGGGGCTTCTTACGCCGGTTATCATGCTGGGGCTTAACCTTGTCACGATTCTTATCCTGTACGTCGGCGCAAAGCTTATGCAGGGCGGAAAGTCGGCGGTTACGGGGGCGGATATTATCGCGATCGTGCAGTACGTCGCGCTTGTCATGAACGGCATTATGATGTTTGCGATGATGCTTGCGTTTTTGCCGAAAGTCGCCGTAAATAGCAGACGTATCAACGAGATTCTGGAAACGGAAGTTCAAAAAGAACCCGACGACGAAAACCTGCCCGCTTTTTCGGGCGCACTTAAATTTTCGCACGTCGATTTCAGATACGAAGGGGCGTCGGAGAACGCGTTGAGCGACGTGTCTTTCGATATCGCGCCCGGCGAAAAGGTTGCGTTCATCGGCGGTACGGGCAGCGGAAAAAGCAGCATTGTCAAACTTATTATGAAGTTTTTTAACCCGACTTCGGGCGAAATATCCTACGACGGAAAATCCGTATCGGAAATCAGCGGAAAACGCGTCAGAAACAACGTGACGTGCGTGCTTCAAAACGCCACGATATTCTCGGGCACGATCGGCAGCAACGTCAGAATGTGGGCAGCTGACGCTTCCGACGAGCAGGTGTACGACGCGCTGAAAGTCGCGGAACTGAAAGGATTTGTCGAAAACCTCGAAACGGGGCTCGACTACGAAATACTAAGCGGCGGCAGTAATCTGTCGGGCGGACAAAAACAACGTCTGTCGATTGCGCGCGCAATGCTTAAAAATGGTTCGATTTATCTTTTCGACGACAGTTTCTCGGCACTTGACTTCCTGACCGAAGCGCACGTCAAGGAAAACCTCGATAAAACCCTTTCGGGAAAAACGAAAATTGTAATGACGCAACGCGCGTCGACGGCGGCGTCGGCGGACAAAATATTCGTCCTGGACGAAGGGCGCATAGTCGGGCGCGGAACGCACAAAGACCTGCTTTCGTCGTGCAGACAATATCGTGAAATTTACGAGTCGCAGACGGGACAAAAAGTCGAAGGAGGCGCAGTATGAAACGGTTTCGAAGCGGCGACAAAATGACGAAAAACGAAACGAAAAGCATAATTCTGCGCCTTGTCAGAGAAATCGGCAGAATCAAATGGGGCATGGTGTTGGTGTGCGTATTAAGTGCGCTTACGATGGCGGCAAACATCGCCGCACCCAAGTTCTTGTCGGACGCTCTGGACGTCCTGAACGCATATAACGTGACGGGCGATCTTGTCGGACAAATCAAAAACACGCTCATACTTCTTATCATCATATATACGGCGTATTCGGTGCTGAGTTACGTCGAAATGCTGTCGTCGAACAAGATTGTCAGCATGCACTTTACGGCGGGACTGCGCATGGATATGTCCACGAAAATCAAGTACCTGCCCGTGTCTTACGTCGACAGGACGGAAGCGGGGCAACTTCTTGACAGAATGACGGGCGACGTGTCGCAAATGGGCAACAGTATACATAGTATTGTCGAAACGCTTTTGATGGGAATTTTGCAACTTCTGACGATTATCGTTATGATTTTCACGATAAACTGGGTGTTTGCGCTGATTGTTATCGCGTTTGTGCCTGCTTCGGTTGTCGTGTCGTACGTCATCGCAAAGAAGAGCGAACCTTATTTCGATAAGATGTTCAAATCGTCCGGCGAGATTTATCAGGTTGTCGAGGAAACGTATTCAGGGTATCAGACGATAAAAAGCTACAACGTGGAAAACCGCCAGGAAGAAAAGCACGCGCGCGTCAACGACGAAATGTGCAAGGCGGAAGAAAGGGCGACGTTCCTGTCGTCGATAATCACGCCCGTCGTGTCGCTCACGAACAATATCGCCTACGTCGCGATATGTTTAATCGGCGCGTATTTCGCAATCGAAGGTATGAAAATCGGCGGCGACGTAGTCAGCGTCGCGGACATTATCGCCGTCGTCATTTACGCAAAAATGTTTTCGTCCCCGCTTGAAAGAATCGCCGGCGCGATAAGCAGTATTCAAAGGGTTGCATCGGCGTCGAAAAGGGTGTACGAGGTGCTTGACGAACCCGAAATGGACGTAAGGGAAGGAGAGATGCCCGAAAATGTTCAGGGCGTCGTCGACTTCAACCACGTCGCGTTTTCTTATAATCCCGAAAACCCGCTTATCAAAGACATGAATATCCACGTCGAAAAAGGGCAAAAGGTGGCGATCGTCGGGCCTACGGGCGCGGGCAAAACCACAATCGTCAATCTTCTTATGCGATTTTACGATCCGAACTCCGGCGAAATAATAATCGACGGCACGGACACGGGCAAAGTCTCGCGCGAAAGCGTAAGGGGCTGTTTCTCGATGGTGTTGCAGGATACCTGGCTTTTCGGCGGCACGATTTACGACAATATCGCTTATGGCAAAGACAACGTTTCGCGCGAAGAAGTTATCGCCGCCGCCAAATCCGCGCACGCCGACGGCTTTATAAGGATGCTGCCCGAAGGCTACGACACCGTCGTCAACGAATCGCTCACAAACCTTTCGGGCGGACAAAAGCAGTTGCTGACGATCGCAAGGGCGTTTTTGTCGGACAGACCTTTGCTGATTCTGGACGAAGCGACAAGCTCGGTCGATACCCGCACGGAACTTCTGATACAGGGCGCAATGGACAAACTCATGCGTAAGAAAACCAGTTTCGTCATCGCCCACAGGCTTTCGACAATCGTCAACGCCGACGTGATTTTGGTCATCAAAAACGGCGACATCGTGGAATCGGGCACTCACGAAGAACTGCTTAAAAAGAACGGCTTCTATGCCGAAATCTACAACGCCCAGTACAATTTCTCATAAATCAACCGGACAAGCAATTCTTACGGTGACGGAAATTTAATTCAAAAAGCAGACGAAACGGCAATTCCGAAACGGCGGGATTGCCGTTTTTCGTTGTCGGTTTTTAATGGTTTCGGGCAAAAAATGTAAACGAAAGTTGTTGTTATTTTCACAAAGTAATGTTATTATAGTAATGTATAAGGGTCAGTGTTCCCTTTTTCAGGAGGAAATTATGAAGGCGAAGAAGAAACTTATCGGCATTCTGCTTGTAATAGTGGTGATTGTTTTGAGCCTTGGCGTGCTTACCGCATGCGGCGAAACCCCGGGCGAAACGTCGAAGAATAAGAAGGCTGTCGTCATTTGTACGGCGTTGCTTTCGGGCGGGCTGTACGACACGAAGACGAACGAGGCAATCTGGGATCCCGTTGCCGAGGGCGTTTATTTCCAGCAGGTGTTCCCCGGCGGGGATATGATGGGACTTGTCATGGCGGTGCTTACCGACAAGACGACGTACGAATTAATCGACGGGATTATGAAGTACAAGGACGAATCCGTCGAAAACTTATTATGGCAAATCACGCTTGACGAGCAGGGCAAAAGCAACAATCCGAATCTGCGCCCCGCAAACGTTCGCCCCACAACCGCGGACGGCACGTTCAAGTCAACGCTGTATAACGATTCCGGCGAAGTCGTCGACGGATACGGCGCATACACGGCAGGCGAAAAAATTCAATACGGCGCAATCGCCGCGTATCGTCAGCAATGCCTGGACCTGCAAGCCAGATACGAAAAGCAGGGCTGGGACGTCGTCGTTTTCAACTATGACTGGCGCATCGACAACAGGATCAATTCCGAACTTCTTGAACAATTCATTCAGACCAACGGCTGGGAAGAAGTAATTCTCACGTCGCACAGTATGGGCGGCCCCGTCGTTGCGGGATATATCGCAAGACTTCAAAACAAGTGGTTGGACGCGGAAGCGAAAAACCCCGGACAAACCGACGTCAAAAAACCGAACCAGATTATTCGCTCGTATCGCGCGTTCTCGCCTGCAACGGCGGGCTCTCTTGACGCGATTTATTATCTTGACGATCCCATCGGAGCGGTTGCCGACGTTGTAAACGGAACGGTCGGCGACACCCTCGGCGGCGTTGTTCTGGGCGTCGACGCGATTTCGGAAGGCATAAAGAAACTTGCGGGACCGCTTGCACAGAACCTTACTTCCGTAATGCAACTTCTGCCGTTCCAGACTTTTGCAGATTCCGATTATTACGGTGAAAACGAAAGCCCCGTTTACGTTGACGGCGTACCCGTGAAAGATATGTACGAATGGTACTGTTCGCGTCCCTGGGCGCACACCAGCGACTGGAAACCGGACGTCGACGGCATTTACGACAAGCTTAAACCCGGCATGAAAACCCTGCCGGCATACTGGGATTCCTTCTACGTCAAAGAAAGCGTGAACGACAAAGACGCCAACGTTTACGCGCCCGAACTCGTGAACACGACTTATTGCCTGGGCGTCGGATACAACACCAAAAAGAGCGTGCAGATCGTGACGAAAGACACCGACACCGTTAAGGTCAACAAGGTTACTTACGAAATGTGGGACACCAGAAACCATAAGTACGACACGCCGCTTACCAGCATCGAGTATTATTCCTACGACCACAAAGCGATACTTTTTGGCGACGGCGACGGAACGATGCCCACCAACGCATGCCTCGGCGGACTTAACTACAATGGCGACAAGACGATAAGCAACACGAAAGGCAGCCGCGCGATTTATCCCTTGCCGGAAGCGCGCCAGACCACGACGATTTGCTACTATAACACGGACCACGGTACCGTCGGCGGATATTGGGACGTCCTGAAATGGGACTTCTACGAGATGATTGACAAGATTATCGTCGAAGACGAAATAAATCCTTTCTTTTAAGCCTTGATTATCAACGAAAGCACGCGCTTGCCGCGTGCTTTTTTGTTGTCTTTTTCAAAAACCGCATTTTCTTACAAGAGTATAAGATTTAGATAAATATTAAGTAGTAATTATATACTTGCGATAAAGACTATATTTATGTATAATAAGAAACGTAATGAAAAAGAAGGAAGTAAAAAAACTCAATAAAATCGACGCGCAGGCAGTGCATAAGAAGCGCGCCCTTATCACGGAAAAAATAAGGGAATCTTTCGTATCGACATTGCCGATAATCATCATAGTTGCGATAATGTGTCTGTCGATACAACCTGTGCCGACGGGCTTATTGTTGTCGTTCCTTATCGGCGCGTTGCTAATAATCGTGGGAATGGGGCTGTTCACGCTTGGTGCGGACACGTCCATGACGCCGATCGGCAGCCGCATCGGCACGACTCTTACGAAGTCGAAAAACCTGCCGCTTATTTTGTTTGTGAGCTTTATTCTGGGCGTTGCGATAACGATTGCGGAGCCCGACCTTCAAGTTCTTGCGGAAACCGTGCCGCACATCGACGGCAAAGTCCTGCTGATTACGGTGGGCGTCGGCGTAGGGTTGTTCCTTGCGGTGTGCATGCTCAGGACGATTCTGGGCATAAGGCTCAAATGGCTTATTCTTGCGTTTTACATAATCGTATTCGTGCTTGCGGCGTTTGCCGACAAAAACTTTTTGTCGATTGCTTTCGACTCGGGCGGAGTAACGACGGGTCCGATGACGGTGCCGTTTATCCTTGCGCTCGGCATAGGCGTCGCGAATATCCGAAGCGATAAAAAGGCGGAAGCGGACAGTTTCGGTCTTGTCGCGTTATGTTCGATAGGGCCGGTGCTTGCGGTGCTGATTTTGGGGTTCTTTTACAAGGGACAGGGCGTTGCGGACGTGAACCTTCCGTTCATCCCGGAAACGACGACCGAAATGGGGCTGGAATACCTGAAAGCGTTCCCCGCATATATGAAAGAAATGGCGATTGCACTGTCGCCGATTATCGTACTGTTTTTGATTTTCCAGGTGGCTGCTTTCAAGATGAGCAAAAAGAGTTTTTTGAAAACGCTCATCGGTATTCTTTACACATACGTGGGTTTAGTGTTGTTTTTGACGGGTGTAAACGTCGGTTTCTCGCCGCTGGGGTTATATCTCGGTCAGCAACTGTACAGCGGCTGGACGCAATATATTCTCATTCCCGTGGCAATGCTTATGGGCTGGTTCATTATTTCCGCCGAGCCCGCGGTATTCGTCCTTGAAAAGCAAATCGAAGACGTGAGTTCGGGCGCAATCCCCGGGAAAGCGATTAAGCTGAGTCTGTCGATTGCAATCGCGTTGGCGATGGGGCTTTCGATGATCCGCGTCCTTACGGGGATATCGATACTCTGGTTTATCGTGCCGGGTTATCTCATCGCGCTTATACTGATGTTTTTCGTCCCCGACATATTCACGGCAATCGCGTTCGACTCGGGCGGGGTTGCGTCGGGACCGATGACTGCGACGTTCATGCTGCAATTTTTCATCGGCGTATGTTCGGCGCGCGGCGGCAATATATTAAGCGACGCTTTCGGTGCGGTCGCACTCGTTGCGATGATGCCGCTTATTTCCATTCAGATCACCGGTCTTGTTTACAAGAAGAAGAAACAACGCGCGGAACGCGTAGCCGAAGTTGTTTACGGCGACGACGATATTATCGAACTGTGGGGGAACTGATATGTACTTTGTAATCTCGGTAATCAATCCCAACGGATTGTCGATTCTGAATAACATTTGTCAACGGCTGGAAATCCCCGTGATTCTGTCGCTTATCGGCCACGGCACCGCGTCGCAGAAGATACGCGATTTGTGGGGGATCGAGTCCACCGATAAGAGAATCCTTTTTGCGGTCGCGGACGAAAACAAAACGAAGTCGCTCATCACGGAAGAACGACGCCGTCTTTACATCGACGCACCCGGCAACGGCATTGTGATTTCCGTCCCGATTAAAAGCGTCGGCGGCGGCAGCACCCTCAATTTTTTGAACGGAGGAAACAAGGATATGAAAGCACCCGATATAAATTTTGAATACGAACTCATTCTCGTGATTGCAAACGAAGGGCATACCGACGCAGTTATGGACGCCGCAAGGGCAGCCGGCGCGGGCGGCGGCACCGTTATCCACGCAAAGGGTACGGGCGGCATGGGCACCGAGAAATTCTTCAACGTGTCGATTGCAAGCGAAAAAGAAATCATTATCATCGTTGCGAAAAAGGAAAAGAAAGCGGACATTATGCGCTCCATCGTAACGACGGCGGGCGCGGGCACCGATGCAGGCGCGATAGTTTTCTCTCTTCCCGTTTCCGATGTCGAAGGGTTCAGACGGGACGACGATAACGCCGAAATTCCAAAAGCCGAACAAAAAACAGAACAAGCAGAATAAGTTAAGGCCCTCCTATTTTGCGGGAGGGCTTGATTATTTTCTTATTCGGTGGTAAAATATAGACATAATTTACGGTAGGTGGGATATGTTGGATTTCGAAAAACACAAACAGGCAGGGGAATATTATTTATCTTTCGACGTTGAAAAGAACTTATGCTTCCCGATGCATTGCAACGAAACGTACGAGTTTTTATATTGCAACGACGGGCTTGCAAACGTTACCGTGCTGGACAGAATTTATCGTCTTCGCGCGGGGAAGTGTATGGTAATTCCGCCAAAGTTCGCGCACGCTTACGAAACGCCCGATTACAGCAACGTTTTCATCTGCAAGTTTTCAAAGGATTGGGTTCCCGACTTTTACGAAAAGCACGACGGCTACATCGCGACTTTTCCCGTTTTCTCGATAGATTTTGCGGAATCGCTGACAAGGAAAATGCCCCTTGTTACCAACACGTTCAAGCAAAAAGCCGTTTTGTATCATATTCTTGCGGAGTTCGAGACGCACACGGCGTTTATCCCCGTCGACAAAAAGAAGGTGGACGTTTTGAACGCAATCGCGAAATACGTTTCGCACAACTTCACGGAAGATATAAGCCTGAAAGACCTGTCCGACAAAATGGGATATTCTTACAATTATCTTTCGGCTGTTTTCAACGAATATTTCGGCGCGAATTTTTCCGACGTTGTGAATATTTACCGCATAAATTACGCAACCGATCTGTTGTATTCGACCACGCTTTCCGTCGCGGAAATCTCAAAAAAGGCGGGTTACGACAGCGTGCGTAGTTTCAACCGCAACTTCCAGAAATACAAAGGAAAGTCGCCGCGCGACGCCCGCGAGTTCGTGAAAGAAGGCATTATCGTTGATGTCTGACGGTTTTTTGCGGTTTTTACTGTATATTTTTGGTTGTTTGTATAGTAAAAAAAATAAAGACGTCGTTTGTTTGAAAAGAGCGTCGTTTTTATGATATGATTATCATATAAATATAAAAAATAAGAGGAGAACATTATGGCAAATTTTTCAAAATTGATTGAAAAAAAGGCAGACGCCGCGCAATATATGGTTGACGAAATCACCCATATCTGCAAGGATATGCCCAAACGTACTCCCGGCGAAGAAGGCGAAAGAATCGCTTGCGAGTATATGGCTGACGTCCTTAAAAAAGACTGCGGATGCGAACGCTCCGACGTTGAATCGTTTAAGGAAAATCCCGGCAGCTTTTTCGGCTGGATTTATATCACGATCACCTGTGTTCTTGCGGGGCTTATCGCATACTTCTTCCTGCCGATTTTAGGCTTTGCGCTTATCGTTTTCGGTTTCTACGTAATGATAATGCAATTCGGTCTTTACAAAAAGACTTTCGACTTCCTGTTCCCCGAAAAGACGGGCACGAACGTTACCGCAATCAAGAAATGCACGGGCGAAGTCAAAGGTCGCGTATTTTTCAACGGTCACCCCGACGCAGCGTGGAACTGGCCTGTCAACAATAAGTTCGGCGGTAAGGTTTACGAAGCGAACATCGTTATCGTTGTCCTTGGCGCGTTGTTCCTTATGGGATGCAACCTTGCGGCGGCTATACTCACCGGTTTCAAACCCATGATTCTTAAACCCGAAAACGGCGTTCTGTTCTGGCTTGGCATCGCGAACCTTGCATTCGTACCTTTCTATTTCGGTATGTACCGCATGTGGGATCCGAACACGACGGTTGACGGCGCAAACGACAACCTTACGGCTTGCCTTATGGGCATCGCGATCCTTAAAGCGATGAAAGACGAAGGTATCGAACTTGAACACACCGAAGTCGGCGTTATCCTGTCCGGCTCCGAAGAAGCGGGGCTCCGCGGAGCGAAAGCGTGGTGCGAACAACACAAAGGCGAATTCGACGACGTTCCCACCTGGATTTATTCTTTCGACACTATTCACGATCCGAAATTCCTGGGCGTAAATTACCGCGACCTTAACGCAACCGTCAAAGCCGACAAGGAAGTTTCCGACAGTTTTATGGAAGCGGCAAAAGAACTGGGCATTCCCTGCAACAAAACTCTTGTTCCTCCCTTCGGCGGAGCAACCGACAGCGCAGCGTTCGCACAGGCAGGTTTCAGGGCAACGGGTATCACCGCTCTGAACCACGTTCTGGAAGATTATTACCACACGCTTAAAGACAGTTACGACAACCTCAACAAAGATTGTCTTGCGGATTGCTATGCAATTTCTGTCCGCGCGCTTGAAAACTTTGACAAAAAGATTTCAAACAAATAAGTAAAACAAACACGATAATGAAGGATAGCGAGTTTTCGCTATCCTTTTTCGTTGAAAAAAAATCGGTAAAGTCGGCGGATATTTTTTCATTTCTTGACAACAACGTATATTTAATGCAATAATAAAATTAATTTAACGCAACGTGGAAAGTATGGAAGAAATCAAAAACACCGACTGCAATCTCATAACGGGACTCACGTCCGAAGAAGTCGAAGCGCGCGTCAAGGGCGGGCTCGTCAACGGATTGCAAACAATAAAAACCAAAAGCGTACTCAGAATACTTATCGACAACACCTTCACGTTTTTCAACTTCGTGTTTTTCGTGATGGCAATCATCGTCGCGGCGTTTTCGGGATTCGACGAGGACGGCATGGGCAATTACGGCTTCGTGATACTGTGCGTCTGCAATACGCTTATCGGTATCGTGCAGGAACTTCGCGCAAAGCACACGATGGATAAACTGTCGCTTATTTCCGCCCCTAAAGTCAGGGTTATCCGCAACGGGGAAGAAAAGGAAATCGCCGTGAAAGACGTCGTTATGGACGACGTTACGATATTGCAGGCGGGACACCAGATTTGCGCGGATTCGGTCGTTGTCGAAGGCAGTATCGAGGTCAACGAAAGCCTTATCACCGGTGAGCCCGACGCAATCGTGAAACACGCAGGCGACAGCCTTATGTCGGGAAGTTACGTCGTATCGGGACGCGCAAAAGCAAAAGTCGTGCACGTCGGCATGGATAACTTCGCAATGAAAATATCCGCCGGCGCGAAGTATTTCAAAAAACCCGTTTCGGTCATCAAAAATTCGTTAAATAAAATCATAAAAACGATGTCGGTGGTCATTGTGCCGCTGGGCATCGCTCTTTTTTCAGTAAAATATTACATTCAGGGCAACGATATGAACAGTACGGTGCTGACGACAATCGGCTCGTTGGTCGGCATGATTCCGAGCGGTCTTGTCGCGCTTACGTCGGTCGTGTTCTGTCTGAGCGTAATAAGGCTTGCAAGACACCACACCCTTGCACAGGATATGTACTGCGTCGAAACGCTTGCAAGGGTTGACGTGCTGTGTCTTGATAAAACGGGCACGATTACCGAAGGCAGTATGGAAATCCACGGCATAAAAACCGTCGATTTGTCGGAAGACGAGTTCTGCCGCCACCTTAAAAACCTGTCGGACGCCGTCAAGGACGAAAACGCAACGGCGGCGGCGGTCAAAAATTACGTCGAACAGTATGAGGCGGCGGGCGAAGTCAGTGTTGTCGTGCCGTTTTCGTCGGACAGAAAGTGGAGCGGCGCGGTTATCGACGGCAGAAGTTACGTTCTGGGCGCGCCCGAATTCGTTTTCCCTAATACCGCGGAAGAAATAAAAGCAATCACGCGCGAAAAGGCGGAAGAAGGACTCAGGGTGCTTGTCCTTGCGTCGTCGGACGTCGAAATTATCGGGCACAGCCTTCCCGACGGACTGAAAGCGGAAGGGTTTATATTCATCGCCGATAAAATAAGAAAGGAAGCCCCCGATACGCTGCAATATTTCAGGGATCAGGGTGTTACCGTTAAAATCATTTCGGGCGACAACCCCGTTACCGTGCGCGCCGTCGCAAAACGCGCAGGGCTTTCCGATTGCGACAGTATCATTGATATGTCAACCCTGAAAACCGACGAGGAAGTCATCGACGCGGCGGAAAAATACACGATATTCGGCAGGGTTCTGCCCGATCAGAAATTGTTGCTTGTAAAAGCCCTGAAAGCAAACGGACACACCGTTGCAATGACGGGCGACGGCGTCAACGACGTGCTTGCATTAAAGGAATCCGACTGTTCGATCGCGATGGCTTCGGGCTCGGACGCCGCGAAGAACGTGAGCAGTCTGGTGCTTCTTGACAGCAATTTCGCGTCGATGCCGAAAGTCGTTGCGGAAGGCAGACGTTCCATAAACAACCTTGAAAGGTCGGCGTCGTTGTTCCTTGTGAAGACGGGATACAACTTGCTTATCGCGCTGTTGTTCCTTATCGTGCCGTCGATTCTGCCGTTCGAGCCAAGACACCTTACGCTGCTTGGCGGCGTGACGATCGGGATTCCGTCGGGAATACTCGCGCTCGAACCCAATAAAAACAGGGTGGAAGGCAGGTTTTTGCCAAAAGTCATTATGAACGCGGTGCCCGGCATAGTAACCGTAATGGCGGGTATTATCGCAATCGTAATCACAACGCAGACGATACTCACGGGGCTTTCTCCGGATGAACAGCACGCGCTGTATTTCCTTGCGACCGTGTTTGCGGGATATCTGTTCGTGTTCAAATCGTGCTGGCCGTTCAATCTGTTGCACGCGGTGCTTTTCGTGGGCGTAATCGCGCTTCTGGTGCTGTGTTACTTCGTACAGCTGTCGTTTATCGACATACAGTCGTTCTTCGGTCTGTACCGCGGAATAACGCCCGCAATGTGGAAAGTGCTTGCGGTGGTATGGTCGATACTCGTCGTTGTATTTGCGGCGATGTGGGCGCTTGATAAAAAGTATAACGTGCGCTTCCAGACGACCGTCGGCGACATCGAAGACAAAATCGATTTAAGACACGAAGAAGTCCTCAAAAAAAGAGAAGCGAAAAAGGCAGAAAGAAAAGCCAAAAAATCCCTTTAAAAAAAGACAAAACTAAACCCGCAATCTGCGGGTTTTTTAAATGCGTTTTTCAGAAGAACGAGTGCAAAACAAGCATTACTATGCCAAGAATTAAAAGCACCACGCCGACGGTAATATTAAGCGTCTTGGGCTTTACCTTGTTTGCGATAAGCGCGGCAAGTTGCGCCGAAACGAGCGTGCTGAATATGCAGGTTATCATTGCCGTAGTGTCGGGCAAACCGCCGATTCCGAAATGCGATACCGCCCCGACAAGCGCGGTAAACGTCATGATAAACACGCTTGTGCCGACCGCCTTTTTAAGCGGAAATCCCATAAACGACGTGAGCACAAGGAGCATCATCATGCCACCGCCCGCACCGACGAATCCGCAAACCATACCAATCATTGCCGACAGCGCGAACGTTTGCACCGCGTCGCACCATTTGTTTTTGTACAAGCGGTCCTTTAAGGGATCTCTGCCGTTGACGGGAACGAGTATGAATTTAAGCCCGAGTAGTGACGTTGCGAAAATGGAAAAGTTGCCCATAAGGTGATTGTCGATTTTTGATGCAAGAAAACTCCCGAGAACCGTAAAGCACAAAACGACGACAAGCATTTTCGAGCCTTTTTTCACGTCAATGTTTTTATCGACGGCGTAAGCGGTTGCGGACACGGCGGACGCCAGAACGTCGGAAATCAGCGCGATACCGATGGCGTCGTACGACGGGAAGTCCAGAAATGCGACAAGCATCGGTGCGATAAACGCGGCGGCGGACAATCCCGCAAATCCCGTGCCTATGCCTGCGCCAATGCCTGCGAAAATATATACGATAATTTTAATATATTCTTCCATACAATCGAATAAATTATATCACCGCGCGCTTTTATGTCAACCGTTCGCCGTTGACTTTCCGATATTAAAGTGGTATCATATACTTTATGAAAATAATGTTCGTGTGCCTTGGAAACATCTGCCGCAGCGCAATGGCGGAATTTATGATGAAAGACGCCTTGAAAAAGCGGGGAATATCGGAAAAATACGTTATCGACTCCGCCGCGACGTGCGGGCTCGAAGCGGGCAATCCCGTTTATCCCGACGCGCTGAAAAACTGAAAGAGCACGATGTCCCGACGTTCCCGCATTATTCGAAACAGGTCAGAAAAACCGATTACGACAAATACGATTTGTTTTTGGGAATGGATGACAAAAACGTCGCGTATCTCAAAAATCTTTTCGCGCCCGACGAAAAAAAGAAAGTAAAAAAGTTTCTGGAATATGCAGGGCAATCCCGCGACGTCGCGGATCCGTATTATACCGGCAATTTTGACGATACTTATGACGATTTGAAAATCGGTATCGAATTTTTGATAAATAATATTGAAAACAGGAAGTGAATTTATGAGTGAATGTACGCACGATTGCAGCTCCTGCGAAAGCCACGGAAGTTGCAGCGAAAAAACCGACTTCACCGTCCCCGTAAACGCATTGTCGAAGGTCAAACACGTTATCGGCATCGTGTCGGGAAAAGGCGGCGTGGGCAAATCTCTCGTAACGGGGCTTATGGCGTCGATTACGGCAAAACAAGGGTTTAAGACGGCGATTCTGGACGCTGATATTACCGGTCCGTCGATTCCGCGCATGTTTAACGTGGACGGACCCATCGACAGCGACGGCAGTTTCTTTTATCCCGTGAAATCGAAAGGCGGCATTGAAATTATGTCGGCAAACCTTTTGCTGGAACACAGCAACGATCCCGTCGTATGGCGCGGTCCCGTCATCGCGGGCATGGTGAAACAGTTCTGGACGGATTGCGTCTGGGGCGACGTGGACTTTATGTACGTCGATATGCCTCCCGGAACGGGCGACGTGCCTCTTACGGTTTTCCAAAGCCTGAACGTCGACGGTATCATCGTCGTGACAAGCCCGCAGGAACTCGTGTCGATGATTGTCGGCAAAGCCGTGAAGATGGCAAATATGATGAATATCCCCGTGCTGGGCGTCGTTGAGAATATGAGTTACGTCAAATGCCCGGACTGCGGGAAAGAGTTTTCGATTTTCGGCGACAGCAAGGTCGACGAAGTCGCAACCGAATTCGACCTGAAAGTTCTCGGACGGATTCCGTTTGACAAAAACATCGCAAAAGCCTGCGACGAAGGCAACGTCGAGTCGCTTGACGCGGACTTCCTTGACAGCGCGAAAGAGGCGATAAAACGCCTTGCAAAATAAACGAAGAAAAAAAGAAGCGCCCCGAAAAATCGGGGCGTTTCTTAAATATATAAGGGGGAAGGAAATTATCTTGCGTTTAAGCGGTCGAATTCTTTCACGTTTTCCACGATAAGGTCAAAGAATTTTTCAACGATTTTTTTGTCGTCGTCGTTGCCGCGGATTGCAATCGTCATCGTTACGACGTCGTTTAAGGTTGTGAGCGCAAGCTGCATAAAGGGTTTGTACTTGACCGCGCCCGTCATAAATCCGTCAACGGGTTTCGCATTGCCGAAAGTCAGTTTATCGACGGGAAGAAGCCCGATGTTGCTCATACCGATAAGCGGGTTGTCGTACCCGATTTTGATTGCGAATTCCGAAATCGAAAAGGGCAGTATGGTATAGGCGAGTTTCAGAAGAGGCAGACTGTAAAGCCCCATATATTTGTCGCGCTTGCTTTTCTTTGTGGAGCGCATGACGTTGATGAGCGTATCGTTGATCGTTTCGCCCTTGTTATGCACCGTGCAAAGCATAAATCCCGTGTGATTCGCAAGTCCGCCGGCTTCGTCGCCGCCTTCGATATGACGGCGCAAATCGACCATGCAGGGGATTGAAAGGGTTTCGTCGTCGCGCATGCCCGAAATATCGTAAAGCGCGCGCACGTACGCCGCAAGCAGCATATCGTTGACGGTAACGCCCAAACGTTTTCCCGCGTTTTTCATATTAAGGAAAGTGTCGCGGTCGATTTTTCTGATGTTGATCATCGTGTGGTCGTCGGGACGGGGTTCGGTCAGCGGGAATACGTGTTTGTCTTTCACCGCGCTGATGTTTTTGTAAAGACCTTTCGCGACCTTTTTGTCGGCTGCGTCGAGTTTCGTATAAACCTGTTCCGCGCTTCTCGTACCTTGTTTAAGGTCGGTGGGGTTTTCGCCGCTTAAAATCGCGTTGTAGTTTTTTGCAAGTTTTTTCAAAAAGTATTTGAAGTCGCCGCCGTCAAAGCACATATGGTTGACGATCATCGCAAACGTCGATTTTCCGTCCTTGTTCAGGACAATCACCTTAAACTGTACGTTGCTTGAAACGGGGATACTCTGACACAGGAAATCGTACGCTTCTTTTTCGGGGTCGTCGCTGTCTTTTATTGTCAGGATATCGTCGACGGTGTAAGGCTCCACCTTCCAGTAAGGATTGACGGGATTTTCGTGAAAACTACTGTGAAGCACGGGGGCTTTTTCGCACATTATGACCAGCACGTTTTTAAGCGCGTCGGCGTCTAAGAGCCCGTCGAAAGTCAGGGTTGCGTGCACCATACGGTCGTAATAGTTTCGGAAAAGATATTGCATCTTATCCCACATTTCGGCTTTTATAGTCTTGCTCATAGTTTCAAAATCAGTATTTTATCGTATCGTTTTTACGATATAAAGATGTTATTTGTTTTCGTCGTTCCACATTGTGTAGTACGCTTCGTCAATGCGCGCTTTCTTTTCGGCTGCCGCCTTATCCTTTTTCTTTGAATAGCTCACAAGAGATGCGATAAGGATAACGACGTCGAGAAGGGCTGCGCCGACGGGAAGAAGCCACGACGGATGCCACGGGATAACGTGCGCCACACCCAGCATTACGTACACCATAACGGCGGTTACTTCAACGGTTGCAAGCAGGTCGAAAAGCCTTGATTTGCTGTTGTAAGAATACGCCTCGGCGGTGTCGGTGATAAGCATTGCGACCACCATTACAAGGAAGGTCATCCAGCTGTACCTGAAGTGCACGAGTATTTGCAGAATAAGGAAAATAAACGTGAACGTAAGCGCGATGATGACGTGCGACAGACCGCGGATTGCAAGGCGTCTTTTCTTTTTCGCAAGGACGATAATACCGAAAATCGCGCCTGCGATAACGCCCATAAACGCGCCGCCCACAAGAATGAGCCAGGTTTTGTCCCATGCGCGGGTTGCGAAGCTGACCGAAAGATATCCGATCACGACAAACAGCGCGATTGCGATGCCGGTGAGCACTCTTGCGCCGATGCGGGGCACAGCGCGCTTTACGTTGTCCAGACGGTTTTCAAAATCGACGAGCGTGTCTTTGAAGTTTCCGAGACTGTCGATGCACAGGTCGTAGATGGCGTTTTCGTCCGTCATACCTTTTATCTTGTATTCCTGCGCGCGGTCGAGAAGGTTTTGCAAAACTTCTTCGCGGTATTCCATTGCCTCTTTTGTGGGAGAGATGGCGCGGAATTGTTGTTCGAGATACTTTTTGAAGCGGTCGATTAACATATTATTTTGTTCCTCCGTTGATTAAGTCTTTCATTATTTTTATGGTGTCAAACCAGTTGGTTTTGTTGAAGTTGTAAAAGGCGCGGCCCTTTTCCGTGATGCGGTAATATCTGCGTCTTGCGCCGGCGTCGCTTTCGCCCCAGTAACTTTCGATAAACCCGTCGTGTTCCATACGGCGGAAGGCCGTGTAAAGGGTGGCGTCTTTAAGGACAAGTTCGCCGTGGCTAAGGTCTTCGATCGCCTTGCTTATTTCATAGCCGTAACTGTCGTTTTTGATAAGTTGCGCGAGAATTATCGTTTCGGTGTGACCGCGCAGCATATCGGCGCTTATTGCCATTTTATTTCGCCTCCTTATGTATATCGCCTGACGATATATATCATAGCACAAAAAACGACGATGTCAATAGTTTTTGATAGAAAAATGAAAAAAATCCCAAAAATATTTTTCCGCCGAAAAAACGTGTTTACAAACCCGCATCTTATATGGTAAATTATTTATATAAGAATAGTTTTGGGTGGATATATTATGGACAAAAAAGAAAGAACGAAAAAACCGATGAAAAAGGGCGCAAAATGGGCGCTTGTCATTTTTATATGGGGCTTTTCGGCGTATTTTCTCGTTGCGCTGTCGGGATTTATCGCGGCAACCGTTTCGGCAAAGGACGCGAAAAGCGTCTGGGCGGACTGGCAGAACGAATACGTCGCGCTTCTTGAACAGCGTTACGCTGCCGACGAAAACTTTTTAAAGGTGAACGACGAGAATTTTCTTACCCGCACCGATATGGCAGAAGTCCTCGGCGCAAAGCTTAACGAGATAAGGTATATCGCGTCGCACAACAGTTACAAAACGGGGCTCACTCCCGAAACGAAGTATTTTTATCACGGCCCGCTTGCGGCGATAATGGGAAAGCAATACGATTATATCTTCGACACGATTACCGAACAGCTCAACGCCGGTATCCGAAGTATCGAACTTGACGCGAATAAGGTGAAAACCGCCGACGGGTTCAGAATAGAGTGTCTGCACAGCGATATGCTGGAAACGAACAGCACGATGATCGACTTCGACAAAGGTCTTAAAGAAATCAGAATGTGGATGGACAGAAACGAAAACGCTTTGCCGATTATCGTCCTTGTGGAGCCGAAAGGCGGCAAAAAATTCGATCTCGAAGCCTTTGATAAATTCGACAAAATGCTGTTTGAAAACTTCGGCGAAAAACTCGTTACTCCCAAAAAACTGCTTGACGCGGCGGGCGTTTCCGACTTTGACGAATTCCGCGCGAAAAACGCTTATCCAACCGTTGAAAGTCTGAAAGGGAAAATCATTTTCCTGTTGCACGAAAAGGACAGCCTGGAAACGTACATGCAGCGCGATCCCGATATGCAAAAAAGCGCGATGAATATCGCCCTTGAATACGCTACCGTCCTGAAAAAAGGCAAGGATTATTCCCGTTTCTCGTTCACCGTGGTTCTGAACGATCCGACGAAACACAAGGAACGTATAGCGCAGGCGATAAACCGCGACAACTTTATGGTCAGAACGAGGCTGGACAGATACGCCGTCGTGAAAGACCACTGGTACAACAACGGAATCGCGTCCGGCGCGAATATTTTAAGCACCGATTACACCCCGCACGCCAAGGAAAGAATAATGGAATATCCGACGAAAGGGAAGTGGACGGATACCTATTACGCTATATTGTACGAGGCGGACAAAACGGTAACCTTGCGCGGCAAATAACGAAAACGAAACGGTCGGCGACGGCCGTTTTTTCGTGCGCCCGCGACGTTGTATCGTAATATTTTGAATGATATTGAAGTTTTTTGTTATTTTTGGGGTTTTCCGAAAAAAATTTTGTTACAAGAACGCTTTTCCGTAAAAAATTCGGAAAAAAATCAATAATTTCGTTTACACCGCATATAACGTATGTTAAAATCGAATAGTAAGGAAAAAGGAGATAACCGTGGATAACACCGACGTAAAAATTTTGCAGTGTCTTATGAAAAACGCTCGTGCGAATTCGTCCGAAATCGCCGAGAAGGTTAAGCTGTCCACGTCCACCGTTATCGAACGCATCAAAAAACTTGAAAACTCGGGCGTTATCAAAGGCTATGCCGCGATCATCGTCCCCGAAAAACTCGGCAAAGACGTTACCGCGCTCATAAGCGTCGCAATCGATCATCCGAAGTTCAACGACGGTTTCGTCGCAGCGGTCAAGGACAACCGCCACATTGCGGAATGTCTGTATATCGCGGGGGAATTCGATTACTTTTTGAAAGTCGTCACCGACAATACGAAAACGCTTGAAAGCGTGCTGAACGAAATCAAGAGTATCCCCGGCGTTTCAAAGACTCAGACGAGCATCGTTTTAAGCAGTCCGAAGAACGAATACAGCGTCCCCATAAAGGCGAAAAAAGAAAAGTAAAATATGCGCGAAAGCGCGAAATTATAAAATAAGGGCGAAAGCCGAAAATTAAGGAGAAATAATAATGATAGTTGGTATCCCCAAGGAAATTATGCACGACGAAGCGCGTGTTGCTGCAATCCCCGACACCGTAAAGAAAATGGTCGCCGCAGGCATGACCGTTCTTTTTGAAAAAGGCGCAGGCGAAGGCTCGCACTACCATGACAAGGATTATCTTGCCGCAGGCGCAACCATTCTTGAAGATTGCGAAGAAATTTTTGCAAAATCCGACGTTATCCTGAAAGTTAAGGAACCTCTCTTCAACGAAGAAAAGGGCAAACATGAAATCGAGATGATGCACAAAGGTCAATATATTATTACGTTCATTCACCCCGCGTCTCCCGTAAACCACCAGATGGTCAAAGATATGGCGGCGGCAGGCGTTATCGGTCTTACCCTTGACGGCGTACCTCGTATCTCCCGCGCACAATCCATGGACGCTTTGTCCTCGATGAGCACCTGTGCAGGCTATAAGGGCATGCTCATGGGCGCAAACGACATCTCCAAATTCATGCCTTTGATCGGCTCGGCAGTCGGCGTTATCCAACCCGCAAACGTTCTCGTCATCGGTACCGGCGTTGCAGGTCTTCGTGCGGTCGCAACCGCAAAAGGTCTCGGCGCGAAAGTATATTCTGCCGATATCCGTCCTTCCGCAAACGAACAGGCAATGTCGCTCGGCGCGAAAATCGTCCCGACCGGTGTTCCCGAAGAAATCGCGGTACGTCGCGTAGGCGTTGTCGAATATGCAAAACGTCTTCCCGAAGAATGGCTTGAAAAAGAGCGCGCGGCACTTGCAGACGCGGTCAAAAACGCCGACATCATCTTCTGCTCGGCACTCCTTCAAGGACAACTCGCGCCTACGCTCCTTACCGATGAAATGGTCGCTTCCATGAAGCCCGGCTCTGCAATTATCGATATTTCCATCGACCAGGGCGGCAACTGTGCAATCACCACTCCCGGTATCCGCGACATCAAACACAACGTCATTATCGAAGGTATCAAGAATATCCCCGGTCAACTTCCCACCAGTTCGACCTGGCTCTTCGCATACAACATCTACAATCTGCTTGCGTTCCTCGCAAAAGACGGCAGCATTAAACTCGACATGAACGACGAAATCGTACAAAGCATTCTCGTAACGATTGACGGTGAAATCGTACATAAAGGTGCTCGCGAGGCGATGGGACTTTAAGCATCGACATTTAGCGAATTTCTGAGTTTTTTTAAGAACCCGAGTTTTCGTGTACGCAATAGTACACTGGAAAACTCGGAACCTTAAAAGAAACGTCAGAACTTCATCTAAATCTCGCCGCTTAAACGGTTAAAATCCACCGCTTAAACGGCGAATATGGCGAAAACCGCTTCACAGCATTAACTTTTATCAACAAAAGGCAATCCCCTGCCTGCTTTCGGGCAGGGGGTATTTTTAATAATGATACAGGCAGGAATTTAATATGTTATCAACGTTAAACTCTGTTATTACCGGCGCGCTCGCAATGGGCAACTTCGGCCTTGAAAAAGCAATTTACTTTCAGCTGATTCTTCTTGGTGTATTCGTCGTAGCGACGCTTGTCGGTTACAAACTTATTTCAAACGTTCCGACGCTTTTGCACACCCCGCTTATGTCGGGTATGAACGCTTTGTCGGGCGTTACGGTGCTTGGCGCGTTGTCGGCAAGTGCCTCGCTTTTCAAACTCGGTACGGCGGGCATCGTGCTTTCCGCGATATTCGGTTCTCTTGCAATCGCTCTCGCGATGGTCAACGTCGTCGGCGGCTTTATGGTCACCGACCGTATGCTCGGCATGATTGCGAAAAAGAAGGCGAAAGGGCAAACCGTGATTTACGCGGCGTCGGCAGTTGCGGGCGCAGGACTCCTTGCGGTAATCTGCTGCATGGACGTCATCGCAAAAGGCGCGGGCACGTCGGCGCGCGATTGGGTTTACCTTGCAATGGCAATCGTATTGTCGCTTGGCGTGCTTTTGGGCATCGCGATGATGGGCAAAGTCGCTTACAGTAAAATCGGCAATCGTTTCAGCGCGATTTGCATGCTCCTTGCGATTATCCTTATTATCGTGTACGGCAACGGCACAAGCCACATTGCGGCGGTATGGACGCTCTATATCGGGCTTGCGCTCGGCGCGGTTGCGGGTATTGTCCTTGCAAAGAAAGTCAAAATGATTCAGATGCCGCAAATGGTCGCTCTTCTTAACGGTCTGGGCGGCGCGGCTTCGGCAATCGTCGGTGCGTTTGCGATGCTCGGCGTAGGCACGGGCTTTGACGCGTTCTCGACAACGACGTCGGTTCTTGCGTTTGCGGTCGGTATGATTACCCTTATCGGCAGCCTTGTCGCAGCCGGCAAACTTCACAAGATTCTTCCGCAAAAACCCGTCGTTTACAAAGGACATCAGGCGATGACCGTCGGCAGCCTTTGCCTGACGCTTGCGCTTATCGTTGTTTTTGCGGCAATCGCGGCTCTTTCGGGCAGCGGCAAAATTGCTCTCGGCATCGACCTGAAAGCGTTTTGCGGGATTATGATCGCATTGCTGTTCGTCATTTCGGGATTCTTCGGATACATTTTCGCGATTCGCGTAGGCGGCGCGGATATGCCCATTACGATTTCGCTGCTTAACAGCCTTTCGGGCGTTGCCGGCGCAATCGCAGGTCTTGCAATCAACGACTTGTTGCTCGTTGCGGTCGGCGGTATCGTCGGCGCGTCGGGACTTCTCTTGACGCAAATCATGTGCAAGGCGATGAATAGAAAACTCGGCGCAATCCTTCTCGGCGGCACGTCGTCCAACGACAATGCTCAAAAAACCGCCCCCGAAAAGGTCGAAGTCAAGGCGGAAGCGAAACCCGCCGAAGTGAAAAAGGAAGTCAAGGCGGAAGAAACACCCGTTGTCAAGACGGAAATCAACTATGCCGCAACTTTGAACAACGCGAAAGAAGTTATCATCGTTCCCGGATACGGCATGGCTATCGCGCAGGCGCAGCACCTTGTAAAACAACTTGCGGATAAACTCACGGCAAACGGAACGAAAGTGAAATATGCAATCCACCCTGTCGCGGGACGTATGCCTGGGCATATGAACGTTCTTTTGTGCGAAGCCAACGTGGAGTACGAAGACTTGTTTGAAATGGACGACATCAACCCCGAGTTCAAGACGGCGGACGCAACCATTGTCATCGGCGCGAACGACGTTCTGAACCCTGCCGCGAACACTGCGGAAGGCACGCCCATTTACGGAATGCCTGTTCTGGACGTTGCGGATTGCAAAAACATCTTCATCTTCAACTATGACTTAAAACCCGGCTATGCGGGCGTAGATAACCCCATTTATACCCGCGAAAACGGCGTGCATCTGTATCTCGGCAACGCACAGGAAACCCTGCAAAAGTTTATCGCAGATATGGACAAACCCGTTGAAACCACGACGGAAGTCAAGACCGAAAAGACGGAGGCAAAACCTGTCGAAGTCAAGACCGAAACCAACTACGCTGCAAGCCTTAACGGCGCAAAAGAAGTCATTATCGTTCCCGGATACGGCATGGCTATCGCGCAGGCACAGCATCTTGTAAAACAACTTGCGGATAAGCTCGCCGCGGGCGGAACGAAAGTGAAATACGCAATTCACCCTGTTGCGGGACGTATGCCCGGACACATGAACGTATTGCTTTGCGAGGCGGACGTTGACTACGAAGATTTGTACGAAATGGACGATATCAACCCCGAGTTCAAGACGGCGGACGCAACGATAGTAATCGGCGCAAACGACGTTCTGAACCCCGCCGCAAACACCGCGGAAGGCACGCCCATTTACGGAATGCCCGTACTTGACGTTGCGGATTGCAACAACATCTTCATCTTCAACTACGACTTAAAACCCGGTTACGCCGGCGTTGACAACCCCTTGTATTCGCGCGAAAACGGCGTTCACCTGTATCTCGGCAACGCGCAGGATACCCTTCAAAAGTTTATCGCAGATATGGATAAACCGTCGGAAATAACGCTTGAAAAGGCGGAAGAAGAAAAGCCCGCAGCCGTTGAAGAAAAGGCGGAAGAAAAACCCGCTGAAAAGGTTGAAAACCCCGCAAAACTTTTGCGTGACGCGAAAGAAGTCATCATCGTTCCCGGATACGGCATGGCTATCGCGCAGGCGCAGCACCTTGTAAAACAACTTGCGGATAAACTTGTCGCAAACGGAACGAAAGTGAAATACGCAATTCACCCCGTTGCGGGACGTATGCCCGGGCACATGAACGTATTGCTCTGCGAGGCGGACGTTGACTACGAAGATTTGTACGAAATGGACGACATCAACCCCGAGTTCAAGACGGCGGACGCAACGATAGTAATCGGCGCGAACGACGTTCTGAATCCTGCCGCAAACACCGCGGAAGGCACGCCGATTTACGGAATGCCCGTACTTGACGTTGCGGATTGCAAAAACATCTTCATCTTCAACTACGACTTAAAACCCGGTTACGCCGGCGTTGACAACCCCTTGTACACTCGCGACAGCGGCGTGTATCTGTATCTCGGCAACGCGCAGGAAACGCTGCAAAAGTTCATTTCCGACATCGACGCGTAACAATCAAAACAACCGAAATCTGCCACCGTGTAATGCGGTGGCATTTTTTCGCATAAGTTTTCCGGCTTTGCACAAACTCCGATAAGGAGGCAAATATGAATCTTTTGAAAGAAGTAATAAAAAACTGCAACGTCGGCGTTGACGCAATCGACAACATCTGGGAAAACGTCAAGGACACGAAACTGCGCGAAACCATCTGGAAACAAAAAGTCAAGATTATGGATTTGTCCGACAGGGCGTCCAAAGAACTCGGGGACGAGCCGTCCGCAAAAGACGGTACGTATCCCAACAAAATGGAAAGGGCAATGATGAAGGCCGCCGTAAAGATGAAATCGGGGCTTGACAAGTCCACGACGAACATTGCCGAAATGCTTATCGAAGGCAACAACATGGGCATTAACGACGTCGTTAAAACTTCGCATCTTTATCGTGAAGAAGACACGCCTTTTGCCGGCGAACTTATCAAACTTTACGATGCCAACGTCAAAGAGCTGCGCCGCTTTTTGTAAAAATTCAAAAAATACAAACCGCGCCGCAACACACAAAACAACGCGATAAAGCATTGTTTTGAGCAGATAAAGCAAGGATAATGGAAAATTATTATATGTCGGCATCAATAGAAAGCGATTTAAGATAATTCACGGCGCACACTGCACTTTTGAAATCGCATTGTCGCTTGCGGCAATGCTCACTCTTATGCTTGTGTGCGCCTTTTTTCTCCACGCAAGTACGAAAGTATCTTGCGTGGGTTTTATAATGCGGTGTCCCTTCCGGGAGATTGCCACGTTACGCTCGCAATGACAAAAAGTGCGTTGCACGGAAAAACGCAAGCGTTTGCAAGCAACCGCCGAACGCCAACCTGCGGTTGGGTTCTTGCCCCTTGAAACGGACTCGTTCGCAATATCGAATGGACGTTGACGGACAAAATGTGACGTTAACGGGGCTGCTCGGCATAGGGCAGTTTTGAGATATATTGCGAAACGACACAAAGTGTCTGCTAAGATAGACACGCTGCATAACGCAAGAAAACGCAAGCGTTTTCCGAACGCCAACCTGCGGTTGGGTTCTCTGCCCCTTGAAACATCCGACAACTAAAAAGCGCACATCGTTGTGATGTGCGCTTTTTATTTGGTGGACGTTAACGGACTCGTTTAATAGCGGAACGGGCGAGTTTACTCGCAAAGTGGAGCGTCAGCGCGTAGCGGTTCAGGGCGACAGCCCGCGCAAATTTATTTGCGCAGAGGACGTTGACGGACAAAAAAATAACGCAATCGTTTGATTGCGTTATTTTGGTGGACGTTAACGGACTCGAACCGCTGACTTTCTCCACGTCAAGAAGACACTCTACCAGCTGAGTTAAACGTCCATAGCGAAGATTATATTACCACACAATTTTGATTTTGTAAACAGTTTTAAGGGGGGAAATTATTTATTTTCCAGACAAATTTTCAAGAAGTTCCGCCGCGTCGCCGACAAGTTCAACACAAGGGCGCTTTTTATAATAAGCGGCGGTGCGCGGTTCGGGCGTGGGGGAAGTGTCCGAAACGCCCAGAAGTTCCTTGCAGATAATGCTTCCGTTTTTTTCCTTGAAACCTGCCGCAAGATTCTGGACAAGCGCGTAAAGTTCCGCCTTTTCCTGTTTTGCCGAAGGATCGGAGTAACCGTATTTAAGCCCCGCGACCATAAACATACCGCTGACCGCGCCGCAGACTTCGCGCATTCTGCCCATGCCGCCGCCGAACGACGACGATATGAGAGCAAGCGTTTTTTCGTCGATTTCAAGTTCGTCGGAAAACGCAAGAAGAACCGCTTGCGCACAGTTGTATCCGTTTTTGAAGTTTTGCATTGCTTGTTCGCGTTTTGTCATAATTTCACCGAAAAAGAAGTTTAGTTTTGAAAATGATATGATAAATGCGGTTTTTTGCGATTATCAAATCAAATATATTATACAACTTCGCCACCGTTTTGTCAAATGCGGGGAAAGCATTTAAGAAGAAGACGGCGCAAAAAAACAAATGCGGATAAAATTTCCTTGTAATATTACTTAATATGTGCTATAATAGTATTCACTTTGAAATCTATTCAAACATTTAGGAGAGATTATGGCATACGAAATGTTGTTAAGCCCCATTAAAATCGGCAACATGCAGCTCAAAAACCGCGTGGTCATGGCGCCGATGCTTATCGGTATGGGCGACTTCGACGGTAAACCCACGGAGCAACTTATGAACTATTACGTTGAACGCGCAAAGGGCGGCACCGCTCTTATCATCACGGAAATCACGCGCGTCAACGATTTTCACGGCGCGGCGGCGTTCGCGCAACTTTCGATGAGCAAGGATTCGCATATCGAACCTATGCGTAAATTCGCCGATCGCATACACGAGGCGGGCGGAAAACTTGCGGTGCAACTTCATCACCCCGGACGTCAGAATCTCGGGCTTTGCATCGGCACGATTCCTCTTCTTATACCGTTCCAGAATATCAAATGCGTCAAAAAGCTTATTTTCAAAGTCGTGCCGAAAGTCGGGCCGAAACTTCTGGAAAAGCACTGGTGTCCGAAGGTTTATGCCCCGTCCGTTACGGAGCGCGCGAAGTTTGCCGACAGCAAGATGAGGGCTTTTTCGCATAAACAAATCGTCAACCTTGAAAAGGACTTTATCGACGCTGCCGAAAGGTTGCAAAAAGCGGGCGTCGACGCCGTTGAACTGCATGCGTCGCACGGCTATCTTATCCAGCAATTTTTAAGCCCGTACACCAACCGTCGCACCGACGAATACGGCGGAAGCCTTGAAAACCGCATGCGCTTTTTGCTGAATATCGTGAAGGGTATCAAGGAGCGTTGCCCGGGTTATCCCGTTCTTGTCAGGCTCACCGTGGACGAGTGCTATTCCTATATCGGAAAGCCCGGCGTCGGATACGACCTGAAAGAAGGCGTCGAAATGGCAAAACGCCTTGAAGCGGCGGGTGTCGACGCAATCGACGTATCGTCGGCGAGTTACGACACTTTCAACTACTGGCTTGAACCCACGTCTTTCCCCGTTGGTTGGAGAAAATATATGGCGGCGGAAGTCAAGAAGAACGTCAAGATTCCCGTGATTGCCGCAAACCTTATCCGCACTCCCGAACAGGCGGAACAGCAACTTGAAGAAGGCACGCAGGACTTAATCAGTCTCGGTCGTCCGCATATTGCCGATCCGTATTTCGTCAACAAGTGCGCGTCGGGACATCCCGAAGATATCCACCGTTGCATCTGCTGCTTATACTGCATTCAGAGCATGGAAGAACAGGCATTCCACGGCAGTCATACGTTGTGTTCGCTCAATCCGTATCTCGGCCACGAGGGCGAAATGGACAAAATCACCGAAAAGGTCGGAAACGGCAGGCTTGTCGTAATAGTCGGCGCGGGCGTAGCGGGGCTTATGTGCGCGGAAGTTTTGTTAAGGCGCGGCTTCAACGTCACGATTGTCGAAAAAGAAGCGGTTGCGGGCGGACAGCTCAACCTTGCGGACAAAGGTCCTGGCAAAGACAAAATCGCGTGGGCAACGGAAGACCTTATGACGTCGGTAACAAAACTCGGCGTGAATATTAAATTCAATACGGAAGCGACCGTCGAAATGCTGAAAGAGATGAATCCTTACGCAGTCGTTATCGCAACGGGCGGCGTCGCGATTAAGCCGAAGTCCATAAAAGGCATCGACAACAATAACGTTTGCACGTCAACCGAGATTTTGTCGGGCGCGGTCAAGCTTGAAAACAAACAGGTCGTCGTCGCCGGCAGCGGTATGACGGGGCTCGAAACGTCGGAATATCTGTGCAAAGACGGCAATCACGTTACCGTGGTCGAGGGCAAAAACCAAATCGCGCCCGGTATGTGGTTCCAGCACGTTGACGACGCAATGCAAAAACTTTCAAAGTACGACACCAGATTCGTTACCGGCAAGATGCTTGTCGAAATCAACGAAAAAGGCGTGGTCGTCGAAGATACGAAAACCAAAAACAGAAGCGAAATTCCTTGCGACAACGTCGTTATCAGTCTGGGCGTAAGAAGCGACAACAAACTTTACAAAGACGCGAAAGATAAGTTTGAAAGGATTTACGTCATCGGCGACGCCGATAAGACGGGACGTATCGCAAGCGCAACGAAGGAAGCGTTTGAAACCGCTTTGAAAATCAAATAAGAAGTATGCTTGATAAGTTCAAAATCGGTCATTTCACCGACGAAACAAACGGAACGGGGGTTACCGCGATTATTTGCGAAGACGGCGCAGTCGGCGGCGTCAGCGTCCGCGGCGCAGCGCCCGCAACGCGCGAAACCGACCTGCTTTCGCCCGAAAAAACCGTCGAAAAGGTAAACGCGGTTGTGCTGTCGGGCGGCAGTGCGTTCGGGCTGGAAGCGTCATGCGGCGTTATGCAGTATCTTGCGGAACAGGGCAAAGGCTTTAAGGTCGGGAAACAAGTCGTGCCTATTGTCGTCGGTGCGTCGATTTTTGACCTTGAATACAAGAACTTTGCGTTTCCCGATAAGGCGGCGGGATACAGCGCCGCGAAAAACGCCAAAGAAAACGATTTTTCTTCCGGCAATATCGGTGCGGGGACGGGCGCGACCGTTGGCAAACTTTTGGGTATGGAATGTGCCGCAAAGGCGGGGCTCGGCGTTGCAAGCGTGACGATCAACGGAGCGGAAGTCGCGGTTATATCGGTCGTGAACGCATTGGGTGACGTCGTGGACAATGGCAAAATCATTGCGGGCATCAAATCTCCCGACGGAAGTTTCCTGGACAGCCTGAAAGTTTTCACGGCGGGCGCGGCCGGACAACACGGCGCAAACACCACGATAGGGTGCGTCCTTACGAACGCGAAAATCACGAAAGTTCAGGCAAACCGCCTTGCCGACCTTGCACACGACGGGCTTGCGCGGGCAATTTCCCCCTCGCATACGAACTTTGACGGCGACGCATATTTCGCGCTTGCCTCAAACGAAAAAAGTATCGAGTTCAATATCCTTACCGCACTTGTGCCGCAACTTACCGAAAAGTCGATACACGCGGCGGTTACGGGACAAAGTAACTTGACGCAAAAGAAAACGGATAAACTTATCTTCGGCATTTTCCAGAAAATGTGGAAGTAACGAGAAGGTACTATGGCTGAATTTGAAAAAATCTTAATCGAATTCTTTACGGGGGACGGTATGACGATTGCGCGTACCGTCGCCGTGTTTATTTTCGGGTTGCTTGCGGTGAAGCTTATACTGCTTATCGTGAACAAACTTTCGGTGCGCGCGCACATCGACAAAACCATTTCAAGTTTCGTGTTGTCGGTCGTGGGCGTTTTGCTTTATTTCGGCTTATTGCTGCTGACGGGCAAATCGGCGGGGATTTCGACGGCGAGTTTCGTCGCGCTTATTTCGGCTGCCGGGCTTGCGATATCCCTTGCGCTCAAAGACAGTTTAAGCAACCTTGCAAACGGATTTATTATTCTCGGAAGCAAGCCTTTCGTCGTGGGCGATTACGTTGCGGTAAACGGCGTTGAAGGCACGGTGAAATCAATCGGGTTTTTCAACACGAAACTTGTGACCTACGACAATCAGATAATCACTTTGCCCAACTCCTCGCTTATCGGCAGCGGCGTGGTGAATTACAGCACGAATCCGACGAGAAGGGTTGTTTGTAGACTGCGCTTTTCATACGACGAGGACGTCGAAAAGGTCAGAAAGATTATGCTTGACGTCGCTCGCGGCAGGAATGAGATTTTATCGTCGCCCGGGCCGAGCGTGGTCGTTGAAGACTACACCGACAGCGCGATTTTAATCACTCTTCGCTGCTGGGTACCTACCGAGTATTACTGGGACGCGCTTTACATTCTGAACGAAGAAATTGTCAAGTCTTTGAAAGAAAACGGCGTTGCCGTCACGACGAATAAACTTGCTGTAAAGGTTGTCGGAGATAACAAACAATGAAAAAACGCACTTTAATTATCATATTTTTACTGTTAACGTTGCTTATTGCGTTTTCGACGTCGGGCGTTGCGTATGCGGCGGACGGCGCGGCGAACGAAACGAACACGGAAGTCAAGTTTTCTGACGACGATTTAATCAAACTTATCGCAACGTACTGCGCGTTCGGTCTGTCGATTATCGTCGGAATTCCGCTTATCAAAACCGTCAATAGAAGGAAGAAACAAGGCTACGTCAACAGCCTTGCGGAAGAAACCGAGTACGTCGCAAAACAGGTGCGCGCGCTTTACGAAAGTCGCGACAAGGAAAAGTCGAAAAGAGAAGTTTTGAAGTTTTCGATTAAGGTTACGGCGGTTGCCGATCACGCGCTGACGACGTACACCGAAAAGCAAATACAAGGTTATTACGAACTGTACGAAGGCTTGTCCGACATCAACGCAAAACTTCTTGCGCTTGAAAGAGTCAAGGAAGACAAGGAAGAGTACGACAAGGAATTTCTGCTTATCGTCGACGCCGCCGAAAGCGTCGCGGAAAAGGCGAAACTCCTTAAACAAAATGCAGAAATCATTGAAAGGTACAACAAATGATTGACATCGAAAGGCTGAATTATCTGGCAAAAAAATCCAAAATCGAAGGGCTTACCGACGAAGAAAAAGCCGAGCAAGCCGCAATTCGCCGCGAGTATATCGACAGCGTAAAGGCGTCGTTGATAGCGCAACTCGACAACACCTATATCGTTGACGAAAACGGCGAAAAACACAAAGTTCAACCAAAGAAAAAACAATGAGCAACGGCATTAAGGACGTAACGTACGAAATCGAGGACAAATACCTTAGCCCCTACGCGTTCAAAAGTCGCGACACGGCGGGCAGGGTTATTCCTGTCGAAGAGTGCAAAATCCGCACGGAGTTCCAGCGCGACCGCGACAGAATCATTCACTGCAAAGCGTTCAGGCGGCTGAAACACAAGACGCAGGTTTTCCTGTCGCCCGAAGGCGATCATTACAGAACGCGTCTTACTCACACCCTCGAAGTATCGCAAATCGCAAGGACGGTCGGGCGCGCGATAAGGCTCAACGAAGACCTTATCGAAGCGATCGCAATGGGACACGACCTCGGGCATACCCCGTTCGGACACGCCGGGGAGCGCACCCTGAACGAATTGACGAACGGTCGTTTTTCGCACAACGAACAAAGCGTACGCGTCTGCGAAGTGTTGGAAAAACTCAATCTCACGGCGGAAGTGCTGGACGGAATCAGGGAACACCGCATCGACGGCAATCCGAAAACGCTGGAAGGGAAAGTCGTGGGATACGCCGACCGCATCGCCTACGTCAATCACGATATCGACGACGGCATACGCGCCGGGCTTATCGCGGAAGAAAGCCTGCCCGAAGAATGTATAAGCGTTCTCGGTCGCACCCACCGCGACAGAATCAATAATCTTGTATATAATCTCGTCGAGAACAGCGCGGGCAAACCGGATATCACGCTGTCGGACGAGTTCGAGCGTGCGCTTGACGGGCTGCGCTCTTATATGTTCGCAAACCTTTATACTCAGTCGGAAGCGAAGTATGAAGAAGTGAAAGCAAAACGACTTATCGAAAGCCTTTTCGATTATTTCGTAAAAAACCCCGACGAACTTCCCGACCTTTACAAAAATCTGTTGTCGGAATACGGCGTGCAGACCGTCGTGTGCGATTATATCGCCGCAATGAGCGACCGCTACGCCGTCAAAGTTTTCTCGGACATCTATATTCCGAAAGGCTGGCAAGAAAAATCGCGCGAGTTTTAGGAATTATCGATTTTTTGACGAATAATAAATTGTAAACGTTTTGAGCGTTTGAGGTTATATGTTTCAGAAAGAAGGCTATCCTTTGGACTGGTTACAGGAATTAAAGGAAAAAAACAACATAGTCGAAGTTATCTCGCGGTACGTGCAGTTGCAGCAAAAGGGCGGCAAATTCTGGTGTTGCTGTCCGTTTCACCATGAAAAAACCGCGTCGATGTGCGTCAACGAAGACGGACAGTTTTATCATTGCTTCGGCTGCGGAGAATCGGGCGACGTCATCACCTTTATAATGAAGATGGAAGGCATGACTTTCCCGGAAGCGGTTGCCTTTCTTGCGGAGCGCGCGGGTATGCAAGTCCCCACGCCCGTCGGTTTTCAAAGTAATGCGGAATCCAGACAAAAACGCGACAGATTGTATGACATCCTGACTCTCACCGCCAAATTTTATTACAAATCCCTTATGAGCGACGAGGGGAAAGACGCGCGGACGTACCTTGAAAAACGCGGCGTCGATAAAAATCTTATGACAAGGTTCGGGCTCGGCTTTTCGCCAAGTTACGACGGTGTAATAAAGTACCTGAAAGAGCAGGGGTTTTCCGAAGCCGAAATGCTCGACTGCGGCGTTGCGTGGCAAAGCGACAAATCAAAAAGGGTTTTCGACGCGCTGCAAGGCAGAATGATCGTGCCGATTTTCGATATGCGCGGCAGAGTCGTCGCATTCAGCGGACGAGCCGTCACGAAAGAGTTTTCGGGCGGGAAGTACGTGAATTACCGCAACACGAAAGTCTTTGAAAAAGGCAAGGTTCTGTACGCCGCGAACTTTGTGAAAAAGGAAAAACAAAAGGTTGCCATCGACAGAGTAATCGTCGTCGAAGGATATATGGACGTCATTTCCCTTGCAAAGTACGGCTTCAACAACGCCATTGCGGGAATGGGTACGGCGTTCACGCCAGAGCAGGCGCGCGCACTTCGCACGTTGTCAGAAAACGTATGCGTGTGTTACGACGGGGACGCGGCGGGACAGCACGCAACCGTCAGAAACCTTGAAATCCTTAATAAGGAAGGTCTGAATCTTAAAGTCGTGTCAATCCCCGAAAACGGAATGGACCCCGACGATTACGTCAAAAAGTACGGTCACGCCGGTTTTGAAAAACTTCTGGACAACGCCGTTCCTTACGTCGAGTTCGTGCTTTCCGTCATTGAAAAGGACAACGATCTGTCAACGAATACGGGGCGCGCAAAGTACGTCAACGAGGCCCTTGCTTTCATAAAGACTTTGCCCGAAACGACAGGACGCGACGTTTACCTTGAAATTGTGCACGATAAAAGCCGTGTTGCGATGAATATATTGCGCGACGGACTTGTGAACGAAATTTCCGAAGTCGTGTTTTCGGAGCCGCAAATCCAGAAGAGCGAACTGCCGGTAAGTCTGGAAGCGGCGCGGTTCGTCCTGAACAAAATGGCGTCGGGCGAAGAATACGCAAAGCCCATGGACGTCGTATCCCGCGACGTGTTCGGCGACAACGAAGTGCATAAACTCGTGTACGACTACGTCAAGGAAAAAACGGAAGCCGGCGAAAAACCGCAGGCGCACATGCTGTATTCTTTGTCGCAGGACGAGGAAGTCGCAAACGTATTGAATTCCGTGAAGGAATTCCATGACGAAACCAAGCTCATAAAGTATTACCGCGACAGCGTGAAACTCTTAAACTTAAACTACGTCAACTACCGCATCAAAACGCTTTCGCAAAGTTTCGACGCATGCCCCGACGCGTCCGAAAGACGTCGGATTTTCACCGACCTTTCGGTTTATCAGAACATGCTGAAATCACTTAAATAAGAAAAAACGCAACTCGCTTGCGATAAATATTTTTACCGTAAAAGAACTTGCATACATAAGGAGGTCTTAATGGAAAACAGGGAAGCCTTATTAAAGGCCGAAACCGACAAACTGATTGAAGAAGGCAAAAAGAAAGGCTCTTTAACTCAGGAAGAAATAATGTCAAGGCTTGAAAAGATTGACGCAACCGCAGACGAAATGGAGGACGTCTTTAAGGCAATCGAAGCCGTCGTTCAGGTTGGCGAAACCGAAGATAACTTTGACAAGATTATGGCGGAAGGCAGTCTTGACGACTCCGTCAAAATGTATCTGAAAGACATCGGCCGCGTGCCGCTTTTGTCCGCCGAACGCGAGGTCGAACTTGCAAAACGCATGGAAGAAGGCGACGAGGAAGCAAAACGCGTATTAAGTGAAGCCAACCTTCGTCTTGTCGTGTCGATTGCAAAGCGTTACGTCGGCAGGGGTATGCAGTTCCTTGACCTTATTCAGGAAGGCAACCTCGGGCTTATGAAAGCCGTCGAAAAATTCGATTACAGAAAGGGGTTCAAATTCTCGACCTACGCGACGTGGTGGATAAGACAATCCATTACCCGCGCGATTGCCGACCAGGCAAGGACGATTCGTATCCCCGTGCATATGGTCGAAACCATAAACAAGCAGGTGCGCGCGACGCGTCAGCTTCTGCAAAAACTCGGCCGTGAACCCAGTCCCGAAGAAATTGCGGAGTTTATCGGCTCCACGCCCGAGCGCGTGCGCGAAATCCAAAAAATAGCACAGGATCCCGTGTCGCTCGAAACGCCTATCGGTGAGGAAGAAGACAGCCATCTCGGCGATTTTATCGAGGACAGCAACGCCGCAGCCCCCGCGGAAGTCGCGGAAGCGAACATGCTGCGCGAACAGCTTATAAGCGTTTTAAGCACGCTTACCCCGCGCGAAGAAAAGGTGTTAAGACTTCGTTACGGCATCGACGACAGCCACCCGAGAACGCTTGAAGAAGTCGGAAAAGAGTTCAACGTAACGCGTGAACGTATCCGCCAGATCGAAGCGAAGGCTTTAAGAAAATTGCGCCACCCGAACCGCATCAAAAAGCTGAAAGATTATACCTAAAAATGTTGACGCTTGACGAAAGATTAAGTGCCGTCGTGAAGGAGCTGGAACTTGGCGATAAGGTTGCGGATATCGGCTGCGACCACGGCAAAATCGCAAATTCCGCCGTGCAAATCACAAAAAACCCAGTTTATGCCGTCGATATCAGCGCGGAATGTCTGATGAAGGCGCGGACGCTTTCAAAGGAACTTTTGCAGGAAGACGACGTGATTTGCCTTGTCGGCGACGGGCTTAATCCCGTGAAAGACAAAGACGTCGATACCATCGTTATTGCCGGTATGGGCGCGCACGAAATCGTGAAAATTTTAAGCGACTCGGACAAGCGATACGAGAAGTATATTCTCGTCCCGCATCAGCACGCCGACGTTCTGAGAGCCTTTTTGCAGGAAAACGGCTTTTTCGTGAAAAAGGACGGCGTCGTGAAAAGCGGCAACAAGTTTTATCCCGTCATCGTCGCGGAAGGAATCGGATATACGCGCTACACGCCGTTTGAAACCTATTTTGGAAAGGACGAAACGGCAGACCTTGCGGAATTTATAGGCATGCGTAAAAAAGTCCTGAAAATGCTTGCGTCCCGCGCGAAAGGCGAATCGCTTAGAAAAATCCTTGCCGAAACGAGAGAGATCGAAGAATATGAAAATCAAAGAAATAATCGCTGAAATCGAAAGAGTCGCGCCGCTTGACACGGCGTTGCCGTACGATAACCCCGGGCTTATTGTCGGAGACGACGAGAAAGAATGCATGGGCGTACTTCTGACGGTCGACGCGACGTATGGCGCGCTTAAAGAAGCCGCAAGCAATGGCTGCAACCTTATTATTTCGCATCACCCGATAATCTTTACTCCGAGGAAGAGTTTTTTGACGAAAGATTATAAATGCGACGTAATTGCGTCGGCTTACGTGTCGGGCACGGCGATTTACGCCGCTCACACGAATATTGACGGTTTTCACGAAAATATGGCGGTGCGCACGCTGAAAGCAATCGGCGCGAAAAACGTAACGACGCTGTTCGATAACGGATTCGGCGCGCAAGGCGACGTCGATATGAAATTTTCGGAAATTAAGGAAAAAGTCAAAAAACTTTTGTGCGACGACACGATTTTCACGGTCGGCGACGAAAACAAGAAGATTGAAAAAGTCGCGATGATAAACGGCGCGGGCGGCGACGACGAATGTTTCTCCCGTGCAAGAGAAGTCGGCGCGGATTTGTATATTTCCGGCGAGTTTAAGCATCATATCCTGCTGGAAGCAAAGGAAACGAATTACGCTTTAATGTCCGTAGGACATTATGCAAGCGAAATGTGTTTTAATGACGTTCTTAATGACATATTAAAGTGTCACTTTGACACAATTAAAATTGTAAAATATTATGAAGGAAATCCCTTTAACGGCTGATTTCCGCGAGGTGTATATATGAAATTTGACAGTATGCTCGAATACCAGAAAATCGATTCGGAACTTGTGAAGATCGAAAGAGAACTCAACAACAGTACCGAAAAAGAAAAGGCAAGCGCCCTGAACGCAAAAATCAAGACCGCGGGCGACAATATGGCAAAATTCCAGAGCGAAGCGGACGAACTTAATCTGAACGCCGAAAAACTTGCGGCAAACGTCGGTAAGTACGAATCCGAAGTGAAAGAAATCGCGGACTCCATCTCCGACGTTCAGGACGAACAGGAAATCGAATATTACGAAAAGGTTCTTGCGGGGCTTTCCGAAGACGTCAACAAACTGCTGAGGGAACTGCAAAGAGTGTCCGCCCGTATCGATCAGGTGAAAGATAACAGCGACAATCTTACCCGTCAGGCGGTGCAACTCAACGAGCAATACAAAGTCGCGCTGCAAAGTTATCAAGGCTTGAAACTCAAACTGCAAAACGAAGGTCGCCCCGTGATGGAAAAACTGAAAGCGGTTGAGAAAAATATAGATCCCAAATTCATTCTGATGTACAAGCGGTGCAGGGCGGCAAGAAAACTCCCGGCATTCGTGGAATACGCCGGCGACGGAAGTTGCTACTGCGGAATGAACCTTCCCAACGACTGCATCGGAAAACTGAAAGAAGACGGCGATTTTGTTGAATGCCCGAACTGCGGCCGCATCGTAATCCTTAATAAATAATAAGCCGACATATAACTTACAGGAGAAAGACCATGGAAAAAAAGTTGTTCAACGATATAAACGTTTATAACGTGAATGCCGAAAAGCGCAACGGCGCGGGTTTTCCGTACGACGACGAAGGCAACAAAAAAATAGTATCGCTTAACGGCAAATGGAAATTCAAGTATGCGAAAAAAATCGCGGATATCCCCGAAAACTACTATGCGGCGGACTACGACGTGTCGAATTTCGACGAAATAACCGTGCCGTCCAACTGGCAGATCGAAGGGTACGGCAGACCGCAATATCTCAATATCCGTTACCCGCACGCGCTTGAAACGAAAATCAAAAGCAAGATTCCGCACGTAAAGGAAGACGAGGCTCCGGCAGGGTTATACGTCCTTGATTTCGAGTGCCATAAAAACGACGACGATAACGTTCTTATCAATTTCGGCGGTATCGAAAGCGCGGGCGAAGTTTACGTCAACGGCAACTTCGTCGGGTACAGCGAAGACTCGTTCGACTATCAGGAATACGACATTACCGACTTCGTAAAAGACGGCGTAAACCGCCTTGCGGTGACGGTTTATCAGTTCTCGACGGGCAGTTACCTTGAAGATCAGGACATGTGGAGAATGAGCGGTATTTTCCGCGACGTTTTCCTTGTATATCGTCCGAAGAAATTCATATCCGATATCTTTAACTATTCGGAATTCACCAATAAAGACGGCGTTATGTTCTTTCGCGCGGAAATCTCGATGCGCGCCGAACGCGCCGATTTCAGCGGCGGCAGGCTTGTCGTGATGCTTCGCGACGCCGACAGGCAGGAAGTTTTTAAGGATATTGTCGTTATTCCCGAAATCAAAAACGGCGGAAGTTACAAGGTCGACTTTTTGAAAGAAGTCCGCGACGTAACGCTTTGGGAAATGGAAAATCCTTATCTTTACGAAGTGGATTATATCCTTTACGAAGACGGCGAAGACACCGTGATGGCGGACAGAAGAAAACTTATGTTCGGTTTCAGAACGGTGGAAATCACGGGCTATAATCCCGAAACAAACCGCGGTCCGTTCATTATGCTTAACGGCAAACCTTTGAAAATCCGTGGCGTAAACCGTCACGAATTCGATCCCGAACACGGCAGATACGTCTCGCGCGAGTTCAATGAAAACGACATCATCCTTTGCCGCAAAAACAACATCAC
>ULVA01058267.1_pt1 | contig 54038 bp, 51 predicted proteins | sample 1958811 | NCBI WGS metagenome assembly ULVA01 (sample SAMEA4835768, study PRJEB28245) | human gut metagenome | biome: gut microbiome; material: fecal sample | place: Denmark | collected 2008
TCCGGCGATAACTCGCTGGTAGGCGTTCAGAAATACCACGGCGCACAGCTTGCGATCAGCGAGATCAACGCTGCCGGAGGTATCAACGGCAAACAGGTAGAGATGGTATTTGCAGATGGTCAGTCTGACAACAGCGTATACCAGGAAATGATGAACAAGTTTATCCTTGAGGATAATGTAGACGTCATCATGGGCTGCTACACGTCGGCTTCCCGCGAGGCGGTAAGACCCATCGTAGAGGAAAACAACGCGCTGCTGTTCTATAATAACCAGTACGAGGGCGGCGTGGCTTCACATAACGTATTCTGCACCGGCGCTATCCCGGAGCATCAGATCACAACGCTTATCGAGGGTATGATAGATGAATACGGTCCCAAGGCTTACATCATCGCAGCTGACTACAACTTCGGTCAGATCAGCACAATGTGGGTAGAGCAGGAGATCGAAAAGAACGGCGGCGAGCTGGTCGGCGAGGAATTTATCCCGCTGGAGGTTTCCCAGTTCTCCAGCACCATCGCAAATATCCAGGCTGCACAGCCGGACTTCCTTGTAACACTGCTTGTCGGTACGGCACAGTCCTCTTTCTATGAGCAGTGGGGCACAAGCGGTATCGAGGGCTGCCCGATGGCAACTACCGTAAATATCGCGCAGGGCTACGAGCACAAGCGCTTCACTCCTCCGGCACTTGAAAACATGTATGTAACGGCTACCTATGTTGAGGAGCTTGACACTCCCGCTTCCAACGACTTCAAGGACAGATGGCACGCAATGTTCCCCGATGAGCCTTACATCGGCATGGAGGCTGAATCCGAGTACACCGGTATCTACCTCTACAAGGCAGCCGTAGAAAAGGCTGGCACAACAGACGTTGACGAAGTCATCAAGGCTCTTGAATCCGGCGAGATCAGCTATGACGGCCCTGCCGGTACGGTAACTGTAGACGGCGCAACACACCATGCGATCAGAAACGTATACCTCTTCAAGTGCAACGCTGACCACAGCCTCACACTTGAAAAGACCTGGGAAGCTGTAAAGCCTGACTGGCTGTCCTCTGTAAAGGGCATCGACCTCAGAGAGAGCGCTCCCAACGAGCAGTACACACCCCTTGACTAACCAAATATAGCACGGTAATGATGCCGGTCGGGAAACGGCGTTTCGTTCCGTACCCGACCGGTATTCTTTATCCGGAGGTGATAAGATGACCTATTTATATCAGTTCTGTGATAACTTCTCATTCCTGGTGCTGTCCGCCATGGGACTGTCGATCATATTCGGAATGATGGGTATCATCAACCTTGCTCACGGCGAGTTTATCATGCTGGGAGCATACATAACAACATTCTTCGCGACCAACGGCGTTCCGCTGCCGCTGGCTATCCTCTTCGGGACGCTCGGAACAGGCGTTTTCGGAATTATAATCGACCGGCTCATCATCTGTCATCTTTACAGCCGCCCACTGGATTCAGTCGTGGCGACATGGGGCATAAGCCTGGTGATGTGTCAGGGAATGCGAGTGCTTTTCGGCTCGTCGATAGCCGGAACATCTACCCCGCTCGGCTCCTTCACCGTTGACGGTACGAAATACTCCATCTACAGAATGGTACTGGCTGGTATCGCCGTGCTGCTGGTAGTGGGTGTGTTCCTGCTGTTCATGCGCACTAAGATAGGGCTCCATGCAAGGGCAACGATGCAGAACTGCGGCATCGCAAGCTCCCTGGGCGTGAACTCCGGCAAGATGTACGCGCTGACATTCGCGTTCGGCTCTGCTCTTGCAGGGCTTTGCGGCGGACTTTACGCGCCTACCATGTCCATAACTCCCGACATCGGTCAGAACTTCATGATGGAGAGTTTCGTAACGGTAATCGTCGGCGGAACCAATCCGCTGGTCGGCACAGTTCTCGCAGGCGGCGCCCTCGGTCTTGTCAGAAGCGCGCTGGAAATGGCTTACGGCACCTTCGTCGGCAGAGTTGGACTGCTGATAGTTGCGATAATCTTTATCCGCGTGGTTCCCAAGGGCTTCTCCGGACTTGTAGACTCCATCAGAAAGAAAGCGGAGGTCAAGAAACATGCTAAGACCAAGACTTAAATCATTCCTGTCAACTGAGAACGTCGTTTCACTACTTCTGATACTGGCTGCAGCGCTGCTCCCGACATTCATGAGCGCGTACAAGGTCAGCGTATATTCCTACTTCTACACCACCGCGCTGATGGGACTGAGCATAGCGCTCATCTGGGGCTATACCGGAATCTTCAGCTTCGGTCAGGCTGCATTCTTCGGAATCGGCGGCTACACCTATGGTATCCTTGCGAAAATGTGGGGCGACACCGCTCTGACGCCGGTCGCGCTGCTTATCGGAGTGGTTCTTGCCGCGCTGGTGGCTGCGATACTCGGTTACTTCATGTTCTACGGCGGGATAAACGACGTATTCGTCGGACTTATCACGATGTGCTTCACGATAGCGCTGGCAACGTTCATGGGTCAGACCGCAGGATCCCAGTGGAAGATAGGCGATGTAGCCCTCGGCGGATTCAACGGACTCACAAAGATCCCGACGCTGTATTTCGGTGATTTCAAGTGCGATAAGGTGGCGTTCTATTACGTAACGTTCATCGTCCTGGCAGCCGTATACATCGCGCTGAGAGTACTCAAGCGCACCAAGGTCGGCTATGCGCTGCTCGCTATCCGCGAGAACCGCACCAGAAGCGAGCTCTTCGGCTATAACGTTAAGAAGATACAGGTGATCGTATTCACTGTCGGCGGCGCTATCGCAGGTCTTGCAGGCGTTCTCTATGCCGCATGGGGCAATTACATCACACCGAGCAATCTCGGTCTGGACGCTTCTACACTGGTGGTAGTCCTGGTTGCAGCCGGCGGACGCAAGAATCCCACCGCGGCGCTTATATTCTCAGTGGCATACAGCATTATCGCAAACCATCTGTCCTCCAGCGGCAGCCAGTTCGCGCTGATAATTCTCGGACTTATTCTGATCCTTGTTATACTGTTCGTCCCCAACGGTATCATCGCGTCGCTGTTTGACATCTGCGACAGAGCCATCGCACGGCTGTTCGCGGGAAAGGGGATAAACACACTCAAAGACGGAGGTGAAAAGGCATGAGCGAAGACAACACCATTCTCGAACTGATAAAGGTATCGAAGCAGTTTGGCGGTATCCAGGCGGTAGAGGACTTCGACTTCAAGGTACAAAAGGGAGAAGTTCACTGCCTTATCGGACCTAACGGCGCCGGCAAGACCACAGTGTTCAAGCTCATCACCGGATTGTACCCGGTATCCTCCGGAAGAGTAAAATTCAAGGGCGTGGATATCACGAATATGAGCGCTGCAAAGCGCGCCCGCAACGGACTGAGCATCAAAATGCAGGTGCCCGGCGTATTTGAGGAACTGACGATGCGTGAAAATATCCGCATCGCGGCGGGCAACTACATACCCGCTGCAAAGCTGGACGAGGAGACCGAGCGGCTGATAAAACTCGTGAAGCTGGACAAACTCGGCAACCCTCCTGTCCACAATATGTCCCACGGACAGCAGCAGTGGCTTGAAATAGCAATGGCGCTGTCCTCCAAGCCGGAGCTGCTGCTCCTTGACGAGCCGGCAGCCGGAATGGGGCCCGAAGAGACCGCATTCACGGCAGAGCTTGTCAACGAACTGAACGCGACCGGGCTTACGATCCTTTTCATCGACCATGACATGGATTTTGTACGCCAGATCGCGCAGAAAGTCACAGTAATGCACTATGGAAGAAAGTTTGCATACGGCACCGTCGATGAAATAAGCAATGATCCGGGAGTAAAGCAGATTTATCTCGGAAACGTCTGACGAAAGGAGCGGAAAATTATGATCCTTGAAGCAAAGGGTGTGACCTCCGGTTACGACAGGATAATGGTCATCAACGACATCTCCGTTTCGGTTGACAAGGGCGAGATCGTTTCGATAATCGGGCGCAACGGTGTGGGTAAATCCACATTCATGAAAACGCTGATAGGTCTGATAAAGACTTCCCGCGGCTCCATCGAGTTCGACGGCGATGATATCACAAAGATGAAAGCGCACAACCGCGCCAAAGCCGGGATCGGATACGTCCCGCAGGGTCACGGTATATTCCCCGGACTGACCGTTGAAGAGAACATGAAGATGGGCAGCATGATAAACACCGCCGGCAAAAAGGGTAATTACGACATGGTATACGAATACTTCCCGCGGCTGGCGGAGCGCCGCAAGCAGATGGCAGGAAGCATGAGCGGCGGCGAACAGGCGATGCTTTCCATCGGCAGAGTGCTCGTCGGAGACCCGAAGATACTCCTGCTGGACGAGCCGAGCGAAGGCGTTCAGCCGAACATCGTATCCCAGATGGGCGAAATCGTGGAGAAAATAAGCCGTGAGCTTGGACTTACAGTACTCATGGTCGAGCAGCACATGGGACTTATTCAGCAGATAACCGAGCGCGCATACGTCCTCGACAAGGGACAGATAATCGCCTCGCTGGACAAGGCGCAGGTCAACGATAATGAAGTTATAAAGCAGTATCTTACAGTATAGAAAGGACGATATATCATGACAGAGATCAGACAGCCGGGCGCTTATTCATACGCATTCAGCAGATATCTTGAACCCATCGCAAGGGTAAAGCAGGGCGAGACCGTGGTTATCCACACCCTTGACGCATTCGAGGACAGGATCAAGTCCGAGGACGACCTTCCCTCTAAGGTACTTGGCAAATACCTCAACCCACAGACCGGACCTATATTCATCGAGGGCGCGGAATCCGGCGACACGCTGTGCGTTGAGATAGTAAATATCGAAGCCGACCGCGATTACGCCGTAAGCTGCAACCAGCCGAATTTCGGCGGACTTGTTTCCACTCCGACGACGCCGTTCCTCAATCCTCCCCTCGGCGAAAAAGTGTGGATATACAAGAAAGAGGGCAACATGTTCCGCTGCAACGACAAGCTGTGCTACGAGTGGCGTCCGTTCTTCGGAACCATCGCGACCGCCCCTGACATGGAGGCTATATCCGCGCTGACTCCGTTCGACCAGGGCGGCAACATGGACGTAACGGACATCTGCCCCGGAAACAAGGTATACCTGCCTGTCAAGTGCGACGGCGCGATGTTCTATATCGGCGACTGCCACGCGCGTCAGGGCGACGGTGAACTTATCGGCACCGCACTGGAGATAAACGGCAAGGCAACGCTGAAATTCACCGTACTGAAAGGAAAGCACATAAGCTGGCCGCGCATTGAGAACGATGAATACATCATGTGCGTCGGCAGCGCAAAGCCGATGGAGGATTCCGCGCGCATCGCATACACCGAGCTTATCAAGTGGATGGTCGAAGACTACGGCTGGGACGAGCTTGAAGCCTATGAAGCCCTGACCCAGTGCGGCGAAATGTACGTCGGCAACATGGTAGACACTTTCTACTCCCTTGTTGCAAAGGTAAAGAAAAAGTATCTGTAATACGTATGAGAGGTGATATTCAATGAGCCTTGGCATCGAAGATATCGAAAAGATCATCAAGGATAACGATGTGGAATTCATCAGGCTTCAGTTCACGGATATGCTCGGTCACATGAAGAATGTGGCAGTGCCGAAATCCCAGCTGGAAAACGCACTGAACAACAAGATCACCTTTGACGGTTCCTCCATTGAGGGCTTTTCAAGGGTGGAAGAATCGGATATGTACCTGCGACCCGACCCGGACACATTCACACTGGTACCATGGCGTCCGAAGCAAAGCGCAGTCGCACGAATGATATGCAGCATCCACGACCCGGACGGAAATCCGTTTGCCGGAGATCCCCGTCATATACTTCAATCAAGTGTTGACAAGGCGGATGAAATGGGGTATACTTTTAATGTCGGAGCAGAGTGCGAGTTCTTCATATTCCATAACGATGAGTTCGGCAGACCAACCACTGTCACTCACGACAAGTCAGGCTACTTCGACCTGGAGCCGCTGGATCTCGGCGGCGAGGTACGTCGTCAGATAGTTCTGGCACTCGAGGAAATGGGCTTTGAGATCGAAGCTTCCCACCACGAGGTCGCAGCCGGTCAGCACGAGATCGACTTCAAATACAGCGAGGCGCTGAAAGCCGCGGACGATATCATGGCGTTCAAGTTTGCGGTGAAATCCATTGCAAAGAAGAACAACCTGTTCGCGTCATTCCTGCCTAAGCCCGTCGAGGGCGTCAGCGGCTCCGGAATGCACCTTAATATGTCACTGTTCAAAGACGGCAGGAATATATTCTACGACCCTGCCGACCCGAAGAAGAACGGTCTGAGCAAAGAGGCATACTGCTTCATAGCAGGTCTGATGAAGCACGCAAAAGCGCTGACCGCAGTGTGCGACCCGCTGGTAAATTCCTACAAGCGCCTTATCCCCGGTTATGAAGCGCCCACAGACATCGCCTGGAGCTGCAAGAACAGAAGCCCGCTGATAAGGATACCCGCAGCGCGCGGCACCGGAACAAGAGTGGAATTCCGTTCGCCGGATCCCGCAGCAAATCCGTACCTGGCGCTTGCCTGCTGTCTGGAAGCGGGACTTGACGGGATAAGAAACGGGCTGACTCCTCCAGAAGAGGTCAGCGACAATATATACGACCTCACGCCGGAGCAACGTGCAGAACGCGGTATAGAGTCGCTTCCGCTCAGCCTTGAGGAAGCGCTTGAGGAGCTGAAAAAGGACGAGCTTATCAAAGGTGTGCTGGGAAGCCATATCTGTGAGAAGTTCATTTATCTCAAGGATCAGGAATGCGCCGAATACCGGCGGCAGGTCAGCCAGTGGGAGATAAACAGATACCTCGCGGTATACTGAGTTTCAGAATCATGAATATAAAGCTGCCGTGAACTTTATCTGGTTCGCAGCGGCTTTTTGTGTTGTAATAAGGATACGGTGTATATGTACAGTATAATGATCGTTGACGACAGGGAGATATTCCGCCGCCAGCTGAAAAGATTTCAGGCATTTTGCAGCAGCGCTGCTTTCAGCATAGAGTATGAAGCGCAGAACGGCGAAGAAGCGCTTGCGTTGCTTCGCGAAAATAAAATAGATATGGTGATCACCGATATTAAAATGCCGATCATGGACGGTATCGAATTACTCCAGCATATAAAGGATGAGAATCTCTGCGGCTGCGTGGTTTTCCTGAGCGAATATGCGGAGTTTTCATATGCGCGTCAGGGACTGCAGATGGGCGCGTTCGATTACCTTGTAAAACCCGTATCCAACGAAGCGGTAAAAGCGCTGCTGGACAGAGCCGAATCGCTGCTGTCAACAAGCCGCCGCTCATGGCTGGATATCACGGACGCACAAAAGGAACGCATAGCGCAGTGCGTGATGGACAACGACGACTATGCCCGTAAATTGTGCAGTGAGATCGCCGAGGGAATCGTCGGCAGCAGCACCGGGGACGCTGTGGCGCTGGAATCGCTCACAAGCCTGCTTCACGATGTCGGCGGGCTGATACTGGCAAAGCGCAATTATCTCCGGGAACTTATAGATACGGAATCCTTGTTCTCCCTGCAGCCGTGCCCGCACGATGAGATATGCTCCCGATTCAGTGAAAAGATCGCCGAGGTAATGAATAAAGTCAACAGCTTCCGGCTCAACGTCAGGAACGAATTGATACAATCCGTCAGCGACAGCGTTCTGAGAAGCCTGGGGCGTGATATATCGCTTCAGAGCATGGCAGACCTTCACTTTGTCAACAAGGCATACCTTAGCCACCTTTTCAGCCAGGAAACAGGAATGTCCTTTATGGACTATGTAAACAGCATACGCATGGAATGCGCAAAGCACCGCATAGCCTGTACCGGCGACAAGATATACGAGATCGCTTCTGACCTGAAATACTCGGACACGGAGTATTTCAGCAAGGTATTCAAGCAGTACACCGGATACACGCCGTCGGCATACCGCGCACTGACCCACCCACAGGACGGTGAATAATATGGATCAGAAAAAAACAACGGTGATCAGGCTGGCTGCGTCTGTTGCTTCGGGATGGCTCGCGCTGCTTCTGGCGCAGTTTCCTCTTGTGATAGACAGTATTTATAGCGTTTCCATATACTGGAGCCTCATTTTACCGCTGATGATATCCTGGGCATGGGGCGCTGAATATGCAGCAATTGCATGCACTCTTGGAGGAGTGTGCGCGATACCTTTTATTCAGACCCCGGAATTTGGCATGGGTAATATACTTATCTCATCATTCTGCGTCGTTGCGATCATGATGACCGGAGGTTTCTTTTCAGAAAAACAAAAACGCAGACGCATGACATTCTACATCGGAATGATACTATACTCCGTAATTTGTTATGCAATGATAAACTCCATGCTGCCGGATATCCTGATACATAATGCCACAGAATACAAACGCTATATTTCGCCCATGATACTCAGCACCTACTCCATGGGATTTATCCTTTCAATATTCGTGCTTCTCTGCGCGGTAAAGGTGCTGTTTTGCCTGCCGGTCATCAGAAAAGTGTTCGGCATTGAAAAGCTCCCTTACTCCGGGAAAAACCTGCAGGTAATGTGTGCAGTCTTTGGCATTGCGGCAGCATACGCGCTTATAGACCAGCTGGTAGACAACGCTTACTTCAACGGACGTGGGATACATACCTCGATTTTCTATCACTCCAGCGGAAGTCCGATAAAAATACTTATGGCTATCACCGCCGCGCTTCTGATTTGCGATTTTGTCCTTTTTGATACGATGAGGTCGATGCGCTCGGGTACGGAACTACAAATAAGCGAGGAGCGCTACCGCACTATCTATTCAAACATGATAGACACTTATCTTGAGATAGACCGCAGCGGCAGGATACTCCGCGTTACTCCTTCCGTAAGCGATACGCTGGGTCACTCGGAGGACTTTGTTACCGGGAAGCAGTTCAGTTCATTCTTTGACGACAACGCCGCCGCCGATATTTACACTGCACGACTTTTTGAATCGGGCAGACTTCTGAATATCGAACTCACAGGAAAAGAAGCCCCATGCCCTGATCTTCTGGTCAGTGGGAAGACGATGTACCGCACCGAACTAGGCGGAAATGTCGGAGCGATAACCATAAGAAACATAACCGACTACAAGAAAACGGAAGCCAAGCGCCGTGAACTTTCAGCAATGACGAACGCCATTTTCGAAAGTAACAGGGATCTTATCTGGGTCGTGGACGGAAACGATTTTACGCTGACATATTTCAACAGGGCGTTCAGCGAATATATCCTCCGAACTCGGGGTATAAAAGCCGCCCGCGGCAGCACTATTTCTGAGCTTTTTACTGAAAGCGAGGCAGAATTCTTTGAACAAAGCTACTGCACCGTTCTTCAGAAAGGTAACTTTTTCTCAGAACTCAGAACGGAAAAGGAACAATTAAGCCTTGACCTGAGCTTCTATCCGATAAGGGTCAGCAGAAATGTGGTGAATATTTCCGTATTTGCCAAGGACATGACCAAGCAGGTAAATGCAGAGCAGGAGATACTACGCCTAAACGAGGGGCTTGAAAAAATGGTAGATGAACGCACCATCGAGCTGAAGGACGCATACCGCGATCTTGAATCCTACAGCTATACGGTAACTCATGAGTTCAAGACGCCCGTTCGTGAGATAGACGCATACATGTCCATCATTGAGGAGGATAACGCTGATATTCTCCCGGAACAGTCGGTGAAAGACCTGCATTCCGTGCGCAGGATATGTTCCGAGGCGCTTGATATGATACAGAAAATGATGGTATACTCAAAAGCCGGGTATATGGTCCTGAACATAGAGGACATTGACATGGAGAAAATGGTACGCGAGGTTGTTGAAGAAGTATCCATGAGTCACTCGATTCCCTGTGAGCTTACCTGCTACGAACTTCCGCATATTTCTGCAGATAAGTTCCTTATGCGGGTCGCAGTCACCAACATCATCTCAAATTCCATTAAATTCTCAAAAAAGCACGGAAAGGCTGAAATAACGGTCGGGTGCATGATATCCAGCGGCACTAAGACATACTATTTCACCGATAAAGGGGTAGGTTTTACTCCCAATGAAAAGAATGATCTTTTCGCATTGTATAACAGGGCGCATAATTCCGGCGACTATGACGGCAGCGGCATCGGACTGGCTGTAGTTCAGCGAATATGCCGCAGATCAGCAGGCGAAGCATATATTTTCGGAAAAGAAGGCGTTGGCTGTACTGTGGTTCTGGAATTCCGCGGACGCGGTGAACAAACATAAAACTTACTGATAAATCTATAAAAAAAGCATTTCATTTTCAGTCCAGATATGATAAAATACAGTTGAAAACAGAAGGGCGACCGCATAACAATACCTTCTGTTTCGTCCCCTGATAGTTTCATCAAAGCATTTGCGGTGTCAGAGCTGACACCGCACTTCTTTTATTCACAATGCCTTTTATTGGTTCGAACTGCATATTTTGCTCACATAAGGTTTTTAAAGACGACCTTTTGTTACCCGAACATTTTGTTCGCTTTCTTTTCCAAGGCGGGGATATCCAGACCGTACTTTGCGAAAACGGAAGCCGCGAAGCTTGATTCCGTAGGCAGTCCTTTTACCACCTTATACAGCCGCTCGCCCGTTTCGGGATTTACGGAAACCACAAAGCTTTCCGGCTTTGTTCTGACGTCAGGCTCTCCGCGAAGCTCCCTCGCCTTATAGGCCAGTTCGTTTAGGTGGGTCGCGAAAACTCCGCGAACTCCCATTATGCAGAAAATCCGAATAAGCTGCGCCGCTATATCGACACACTCGCGAGGAGTCGTGCTTTGAATACTCTCATTCATCAGAAGCAGCGAGTGATTTGTGATGCGGTCGGAGATGTCCTTAAACTCCTTTACCTCCATGGTAAAGCGACTCGCGTCGATACCCTTCTGTTCCTCTTTGGGAAAGTGGGTGTAGATGCAGTCAACCACGGACAGCTCGCACTCTGCCGCGGGAACGTAAAGCCCCGCCTGCGCCATAACCTGACAAATACCCACGGCGCGGACAAACGTGGTTTTGCCGCCGTTGTTTGCGCCCGTAAGAATGTAGAAGCCTGCGTCGCTGTCGAACACGACGTCGTTTGTGACTACCACGCGCTTGTCCGAATGGGTCAGATTCCACGCGTTCGCCTCGCGGAAGTAGATCGGGTCGAATAGCCCTTTCATAACCGCACGGCGCTCGTCTGCGGGGAGGATTTTCGGACGGGACATGGTAAGCCCCTTTGCCTCGGCGTTTTCTATCATATTAACAGCGCCCATGTAGAAATCAAGCTGATATTCTACCGCATACATATCCTTGAAGCCTATCGCCTGATATTCATCAAGCACGTCCTCGACCGCTTTTACGTACTTTTTCGTAATGAAGTCCAGGTTTTCAAAAAGCGCTTTATCCACCACTGAAAGCGTGGACTGCCCATCCTCGCGAAAGCGCTCGTGAAGCGGGCGCATAACGGTGTGCTCGTGCTTTGCACCAAAGGAAATTATACGGTCGAAAACCGAGGGCGCATCGTTCCAGCTTTCCTCGGAAACGCCGACTAACCCCGCTGCGACTGGCACAAGGTTCTCGTCGAAATTTACGGCGATAGTGGCGCTGCGTATTTTCCCCGTCATAGCTTCGCGAAGCTGCTCCGCCTCTTTTTTCAGCTTGACATAGTGCTTGTTCGAGTAGTTCCCCTCGAAGAAATCGAACAGCTTTTTAATTCCCGCCGATTTCACTTTGTCGATGTTCTTAACATAAACCTCGTGCATCATATCCATGCACTTTATGTAAGCCTCGAAAGCCGTCACCGCCGCGTCAAGCTGTGTGAAGCAGTCGGGGACAGACAGTTTGTAAAGGTTGCTCTTGTCGTTGGTGAGCATCAGGTTGATTATCTTTCGGAGCGTTGTGGAAACTGCGGGGATATTTATGAGGTCCTCAAGGATATCCTGACGGTATTTTATAACTTCCAGGTCGTCGGACATCTCCGCGAAAAGGCTCACCATTTTGTACTGATAGTGCGGGGTGAGCTGGTCGGCAAGAGCCTCGAGCATGAGGTCGTTTACATAGCCCGTAGGCAGCTCCTCTAAAGCCGCCTTTCGTTTAAGCGCGGCGCGGCGGTGGTCTTCGGTGGGGTAGAGCAGGTCTACGACAGGCGGACGTGAGTTGGTGGTATCGTGAAAAGCCATAGCGGTAACTCCTTTTGTTTTCGGAAATAATTCTCCTATAAACATCATATCAGCAGCTCTGTTTGTCAAGAGAAGCGGTGAAAAAACTCGTTTGAGCGAAAATGTATATAGCACACCGCCTGCTTCGTCAAGCCTCTCAAACCGGTTTTTAAAGGTTCCCATTTAATAATTACAGTATATCACACTTATGCCGAAATCGCAAGATGTTTCGTTCTTCAATATTAAGAACACGAAAAAGCGCCGTGGACTTCCGCGGCGCTCAGGCTGTTATGCGTCTTTATTGATTTTGATGGAGTTTGCCCGTTTCCTCCATTGCCTTGAGGACCTGCTCCGCGCGCTGCTGCGCCAGATCAGGGTTCACGTCCGGCGAATATACGCTCGGCGCCTGGGGAATTCCCGCGAGTACCGCGCACTGCTCATCGGTGAGCTCGCTCGGCGCAACGCCGTAATACCCCATCGAAGCCGCATATATTCCGTAATAGTTGCTGCCGAAATATATCGTGTTGACGTACATCTCGAATATCTGCTGCTTCGTCAGCTTATCCTCCAGTTCAAACGCCGTGAATATCTCAGCGGTCTTTCGCTCAAGTCGCTTTTCCTGGGTGTAATAAATATTCTTCGCGGTCTGCATGGTTATCGTGCTGCCGCCCTCTGCGAATTCCATCGCGGCTATATCGTGCAGCAGGGCGCGCACCATCGCGGAGGGGTCGATGCCGCTGTGCCCCCGGAAATCCCTGTCCTCTACGGAGATAACTGCGTTAACGTAGAATTCCGGCAGGTCGTCGAACTTCACGAAGTGCTCGTCTGCGGAGATCTCAGCGTACACCTGCCGCACCGGGCGTTCCCTCACCGCCTCAGTGTGCATATTCCAGCCGAACAGAGCGAACACCCCCACGACTATCACAGCCGCGGAAATCAGCGTTACCAGCGCCAGCAGCGCTATTCTCAGTATCAGACGCCTTGCTTTCATCTCTGCCCCTTTCTGTCGTCAGTCCCTGCTGACTATGCGGTAATAACTGCGGGAAGTCAGCGCGTAAATAAGCACGTATATCAGTGCGAAAACACAGTAGCACACCAATGTCACCGAAGCCAGGAACCCCGTGTCACGCATGCTGAAAAGTCCCAGCAGCCGCGTGAGTATCGGAAATGCGAACGCCATGTGGACCCCAGCCGCTATAAGCGGCGCAAAGAACACCGTCAGCACCTGGGAATTCACCGAGCGCCGTATCTCGCGGTCGTTCATGCCGACCTTGCGCAGAATGTCGAACCGCGCCCTGTCGCCGTAGCCCTCGCTCACCTGCTTGTAGTACATTATAAGCACCGCAGCGAGAATAAATACCCCGCCGAACACAATGCCCAGGAAGAACAGCCCCCCGTAAATTCCGTAGTAATCATTAAGTGCTGCAGCGCGGCATTCCAGCATGTACTTCTCGTATTTCTGCGCCAGCCATCCGGACAACTGCCCGTACACGTCGAGTTTCACGTCGTCGCTTTCGTCAAGGTCAAACCCGAAGTAATACATACATTCTGCGATATAACCGCCGTGTTCCTCGGTTATCCTGTTCTGATGTTCCTGCAGGCTTCTGAGCGTATCGTAACTGTTCACGAAAAGGTATATCGAGTCATACATCGTTGCGCTGTCCATGCCTGTTATATCGAATTTATCCAGCCGCCTGGCAATTTTGAAGCTTCCCCAGTCGTCAAGCTGAATTCTGTCATAGTCGAAGCCCCTGCCCTTGAAATAAACAGCCGCCTCATCGTCGGCAAGCGTGATGTCAGTTCCGTAAAGCGCGTTGTAATCAGCCACGGGGACTACATAAACCGAGCGCGTGTCCAGGTTCACGCTTTCGGCGTTTGCCAGAGTCATATCGAAACGGTCGCCGACCACAGCGCCGGAAAGGTTCACGTAGGAATACGCGAGAATGTTTTCCGCAGAAACACCCTCCCCGTCAAGGAATGCCTCCACATCGCTGCGGAATTCAGGTATCCGCTCCCGGGGATGATCCTGCACGGAAGCCATGATATCCCTGGGGTAGCGCTGCTCCATCATATGTCCCGCGCCCATATAAAGGCATGTGGTGCTGGAAACAGTCACAAGCACCATGGTGCTCAGTATGCAGATGGAAGCCAGCCCGGCGCCGTTTTTCTTCATGCGGTACTTCATCTGCGACACTGAGATGAAGTGCTCGGTTCGATAATAGTAATTCTTGTTTTTCTGGAGCCCACGGCATACCACAACAGAACCCGCGATAAACAGCAGGTAAGTCGCGAGAATAACAAGAACCACCGCCAGCATGAACGCGAGTAAAGCGGTCATTGGCTCCTCGATGGTGATTGCCATGTAGTAAGCGGCGCCGAGAAGCAGCGCGCCAAGCACGGCAAGAAACCAGTTTGCCTTCGGGGGCTTTTCCCCCGCATTCTCGGAATGCAGGAGCTCTATCGGCTTTGAGAAGAACACCTGCCGCAGCACGTTAAGGTATATCAGCAGGAATATCACCGCGAAAACGATGAGCGTTGCAGCCACCGCTCCCCCGCTCACGGAAAACTGATACTGCGCCTCTCCCCTGATTATCTTCACTGCAAGGAGTTCCGCGAGTTTGGAGAACAGGATACCCGCGCCCATTCCCGCGGCCATGGAAATGAGGTAAACGAACAGCGTTTCCCACGTCATCACGGCTGCGATGTTGCGCTTGCCCATGCCCAGGACGTTGTAAAGTCCGAACTCACGCTTGCGCCCTTTCACGAGGAACGAATTGGTGTAGAACAGGAATATCGCTGCAAATATCGCCATGATAACGATGCCTATGCGCATCATCTGCTTCATCATGCTGCCGCCTTTCATGCCGTCCAGGAACGGGTTATCCGAAAGGAAGTTCACGATATAGAACATCATCGTCATCAGCGAGCACGTCATGATATAGGGAACGTACAGCTTTCCGTTACGGCGAATGCCGCCGGCGGCAAGTCTTGGGTACAATCTCACAGCTGCTCACCGTCCCTGCGAATGCGCATGCTCTGCGGCTCTGCGTTTGAAGAAAGCATGGTCAGCGCGTCGGTTATGCGGCGGTAGAACTCGTCGTCCCCCGCGCCCCCGCGGTATATCTGGTGGAACACGGTGCCGTCCTTGATGAAAAGCACCCTCTGCGCGCGGCTGGCAGCCTTCGCGGAATGCGTGACCATCAGTATCGTCTGCCCGCGCCTGTTTATCTCCGCAAACAGCGCGAGAAGTTCGTCGGAACTGCGGCTGTCCAGCGCACCGGTGGGTTCGTCCGCGAGCAGCAGCTTAGGCTCGGTTATCATCGCGCGTGCCGCGGCAGTGCGCTGCTTCTGCCCTCCGGAGATCTCGTAGGGGTACTTGTCCAGCAGCGCGGATATGCCCAGCAGTTCCGCGGTCTTTGCAAGCTTCGGCTGCATCGCCGCGTACTTCTCTCCGCGCAGCACCAGCGGCAGCAGTATGTTATCCCTCACGGTGAACGTATCCAGCAGGTTGAACTCCTGGAACACGAACCCGAGATTATCCCTCCTGAAATCCGCAAGGCGGCTGTCCTTTATCTTCGCGAGGTCCATTCCGTCGAGCACGGCGCTGCCTCCCGTGGGCTTATCCAGCGCTGCCAGTATATTCAGCAGCGTGGTCTTTCCGCTTCCGCTCTCGCCCATTATCGCGATGTATTCCCCCTGCTCCGCAGTGAACGTCACGTTTTTCAGCGCTTCCACCTTTGTTCCGCCGAGGCGCGTTGTATAGGTCTTTTTAAGGTTGTTTATCTCCAGTATCGGCATATCGTCATTCCTTTCTGGCAGACCCGGCGGGCATGTATGGTTCTCAGGGAAAGTTTATTTTTTTGCCCGCCGTTTCCGTCCTTTTATATTCTACCAGAATTCCGTCCCGGTCGCCATAGTTTCACCTTACATTCCCCTTACCCTTTTGTAAGCCGGGCGTCGGGCATGCCCGACAGCAAATAGCCGGGCACGCCCGGCAGCGAATACGTGGATATGTACCTTAAAGCGGGCATGTTTTCACTCGAACTATTATGCACCTTGCCGGGCACGCCCGGCGGCGAATACGTGGATAGGTGCATTAAAACGGGTTCGCTTTCACTCGAACTATTATGCACCGGCAACATCTTTTAAATGGAATGTACACCAACAACCCGAATTACTCCCTTAAATCGACCTGGTTTCTTTCCAGGCCTATCAGCACGGTAGTCCCGCGGTCGCTGCTCTCGACTGAAATAGTGTGCCCCAGCGCCTTACAGATACGCTTGCAGAGGTACAGCCCTATTCCGCTTGCTTTCATATCGGTGCGGCCGTTACAGCCGGTATAGCCCTTTTCAAATATCCGCGGCAGGTCCTCCGGCGCTATGCCTATTCCGGTGTCGCTGACTGACAGCGTGTTATCGTCAAAGGATATCGTCACCCCACCGGAGCGCGTGTATTTCACCGCATTGGAAAGCACCTGGCATATCACGAACGACAGCCACTTTTCGTCGGTCAGCACGGTGTGATCGAGCGGGTGTAATTCCAGCGTGAGCCTTTTGCGGATAAACTGCCCGGAAAAGCGCCTGACTGCCCCGCGCACGATATTATCAAGGCTGTATTCACCGAAAACGTAATCCTCACCACTTTCCAGCCTGACGTAACACAGCACCATCTCAACATACTGCGAAATTCGCTGAAGTTCCTCGTTCAGTTCGCGGCTCTCGGGGGTATCGTGCTCGGCAAACGCAAGCTGCATTGCGGCTATCGGGGTCTTTATCTGGTGCGCCCACATGGTGTAATAATCGGTCATATCCGCGATGTTTTCCTCAAAATGCGCCTGGAGTTCTGCGCGGCTCTGGAACAGTAGTTTAACGAGTTCCTGATAGCCGGCCTCAACGGAATTCTCAGGCTCCGGCAAATTATCGCAGGTGACGGTGATATCATCTCTGAGCTTTTCCAGCGTGCGTATTTTCCTGCGGTAGTGCAGAAGATCCCACACGCCGAAGCACAGCCCCAGCACCCCGCACACCGCAGCCGGATACCCCAGCGCGCCCAGCGGAACTCCCCCCAGGAAAAGAATGACCGCGGACAGCGCCGCAAACAGAAGCGCCGCGCCGATAACGCGCCTGCGGAAATGCAGATAATCCCTCATTCGACGATGTACCCCATTCCCACTTTTGTCGTGATGTAACCGGAAAGCCCGGCGCTTTCAAGCTTGCGGCGCAGGCGCGCGACGTTCACGGTGAGGGTGTTCTCGTCGATGAAGCAGTCGGTTTCCCAGAGGCGGTTCATCAGTTTTTCGCGGCTGACTATCTTCCCCTTGCTTTCCATTAGCGTCTGAAGAATGCGGTATTCGTTCTTTGTCAGGTCGATGCGCTCGTCGCCGGCGTAAAGCGCTGCCTCTGCGGTGTTCAAGCGGGCGCCGCGGTGTTCTATTACCCCCACCTGCTGCGCGAAATCATATGTGCGCCGCAGCAGCGCCTGTATTTTCGCGACCAGCACCGGCATATCAAAGGGCTTTGCGACGAAATCATCACCGCCCATGTTCATCGCCATTATAATGTTCATGTTATCGCTCGCGGACGAAATGAACATCACCGGCACGCTGCTGGTACGGCGTAATTCCCCGCACCAGTAAAGCCCGTTGCGGTAAGGCAGCGTTATATCCATCAGCACAAGGTGCGGCTGATATTCCGCTATTTCATAGGCTATCCTACGGAAGTCCTCTGCGCATTTAACGTCAAACTCCCAGCCCGAAAGACCCTTTGCCGTTGCCTTTGCGATGCCCTCGTCGTCCTCCGCGATATATATTTTATACATTATTTCATCTCCAAATATCACAACTGTATTATCTGTATTATATCATAGTTTCTTTCATCAGTCAATAGGATTTTCAAATTTCTTCCGGTAATGTAATATCGCATATCAGACGCTATAAATATTTTTTATAGCATGTAATAAGAAATAACAATTGGACAAATACCTACCGTTGTGATATACTTAGTACAGAAAGAAAAACACGGAGGTGCCGGAATGAAAAAATTCATCGTAGCCAGAAACGACCGAATGTGCAATACCGGCCGAATGTGTAACAAATAACCTTAACTCTGAAAACAACTTACAATTTTAATTTATGGAGGAAAAACACCATGTCCGAGAAGAACTACAGATTTGAAACCTTACAGCTCCACGTTGGCCAGGAGCAGCCCGACCCCGCTTCCGACGCACGCGCAGTGCCGATATACGCTACAACTTCCTATGTATTCAAGAACTCCGCTCACGCCGCCGCACGCTTCGGTCTTGCGGACGCAGGCAACATCTACGGCAGACTGACGAACTCCACCCAGGACGTTTTCGAAAAGAGAATTGCCGCGCTTGAGGGCGGCGTTGCAGCCCTCGCGACTGCTTCCGGCGCCGCAGCGATCACCTACACCATTCAGGCGCTCGCAAAGCAGGGTGAGAATATCGTGGCTTCCAACACCATCTACGGCGGAACCTACAACCTGCTGGCGCACACCCTCCCGCTGTACGGAGTTACTGCAAAGTTTGTTGACCCCTACGTTGAAGGCTCCTTTGAAGCGGCCATCGACGAGAACACAAAGGCGCTGTATGTTGAGTCCCTGGGCAACCCGAACTCCAACGTTGCCGACATCGAAAAGCTCGCGCAGATCGCTCACAAGCACAACATTCCGCTGGTAGTGGACAGCACCTTCGCAACTCCTTACCTGCTCCGTCCGATCGAGTACGGCGCTGATATCGTGGTACATTCCGCGACCAAGTTCATCGGTGGTCATGGCACGGCGATCGGCGGCGTTATCGTGGACAGCGGCAACTTCGACTGGAAGAAGTCCGGCGCTTACCCCTGGATCTCCGAGCCGAACCCCTCTTACCACGGAATCAGCTTCTCCGACGCTGTCGGCGCTGCTGCATTCGTTACCTATATTCGCGCTATACTGCTGCGTGACACCGGCGCTACTATCTCACCGTTCCACGCATTCATCTTCCTGCAGGGTCTGGAAACCCTCTCGCTGCGTGTTGAGCGCCATGTGTTCAACGCACTCAAGGTCGTTGAATACCTCAGCAAGCACCCGCAGGTAGAGGCTGTTCACCACCCCTCCCTCGCAACAGAGCCCACCCACGAGCTGTACAAGAAGTACTTCCCGAACGGCGGTGGTTCCATTTTCACATTCGAGGTAAAGGGAACCGCAGAGGACGCGCAGAAGTTCATCGACAACCTGCCGATATTCTCTCTGCTGGCTAACGTTGCGGACGTTAAGTCACTGGTTATCCACCCGGCTTCCACCACACATTCCCAGCTGACTGAAAGCGAACTGCTGGAACAGGGCATCAAGCCGAACACCATCAGACTTTCCATCGGCACCGAGCACATCGACGACCTCATCGAGGCGCTGGACACTGCATTTGCAGCTATCAAGTGATTTAAGGAAACGCTGATTAAATCAAATTCGCCCCGTTCAAACACGCGTACTCACGCGGCTGAATTTGATACGCTGCGCTTTAATCAGCATGTCCTTAAACTCAAACCATTGGTTTTTCCTTATACCTTCAAATAATTTTGCCGGCTGTCGAAAGATAGCCGGTTCTTTTGTGATTTGCAAGTAGATACAAAAATACCCCGTCATTTGTGACGGGGTATCAGTTATCAGCCGTTGATAAGGGATTTTAAGTACTCGGTCATCTCAGCTGCCGCGATATCCTGTGAAGCCTCGGTGGGGTGCCAGTCAGCTGCCCAGCCGTTGGTGTTGCCGTCCTGCTGGGTCATCAGCAGCGTGGATACGTTGGTGTCGCCGGTCTGCTCAGTGTACTGCTTCACTGCGCGCTCAACGCCGTTCTTGTAGAGGGAAGCGCCCATTACGCCAAGTGCGCACACGATATGCGCGTCAGGGTTCTTCTCGCGTACTACCTTGAGGAACTCGGTGTATCCGTCGGCGTATTCGATTACGCGTTCCTTGTCGGAGCCGGTGTAACTTGCGTCGTTAGTGCCGAGGTTTATTACGACGTACTGCGGCTGGAACTTGCTGAAATCCCAGTCGAGGTCCTGAATGTTGAACTCGTTCCAGTTGCCCCAGGACTTGCCCACCTTGTCGTAAACATCGGGCACAAGCTGGCTGGTCTGCTTCTCGCCGTTATCGGTGTAGCCGGACACGATGCCGTTACCGCTGTAGGAAACCAGGCTGTAGTCAGCGTCCAGCGCCATTGCAGTCTTGAATGCATACGCCTTGGTAGCGTCCTCAGTGGTGGTCTTGAAGTGGTGATCGCGGTCAGGGTCGTCAACGCCGTAACCGCAGGTTATGGAGTCGCCGATGAACTCTATCCTGAGCGCCTTTTCAGCCGTGGGGGTAAGTCCACCGACAGAAGTAACGTTTATGCTCTTGATGCCCATTGTGGACTCCTGAGCCTCTGATATCTTCAGGAACTTTACGGTAGTCTCTGAAGCTTCGTCAGCCTTGAATACCTCGACTGTCTTTTCGGGGGCGTCAACAATATCGTCGATGGTGCGCTCGCCGTTTATGTACACTGCAAATCTCGGGGTCTTCTCGGGGTTGGAATACATGCTGTCGCCCACCAGTGTGAACGAAGCGCTCGTACCGGTGAATGTGAACTCCACGCCGCTTGCGGAAAGTCCCAGCCAGCGAATTCCATCGTATTCACCGGTTCTTCCGATGAGCTTGACGTTTTCCTCATTTGCAGCGAATGTCTTTTCTGAAAGTGTCATGTCGTCCTCCGATGTGGTGTCAGTATCATCCGCGCTGCTCTCTGCAGCGCCCGCAGCGGACTCGCCGGGTGTGCTGGAGTCTGCAGCGCTTGTATCAGCAGCCGAGCTGCTGTCCGGAGCGCTTTCGCCAGGCGTCGCGCTCACACAGCCGGTCAGCATCATAGCCAGTGCCGTGAGCACGGATAATGCGGAAATCTTAAGTTTCATAAATTCCTCCAAAGAAAAAGCCGTCCGTCCTGCCTATCAGGGAACCCTGACCACTCGGCCGGACGGACGGTCTGTTTAAGTTTCTGTCAAACCGGCAGATCAAACACCGAACTTGATGGTGCTTACCTTAACGCCGGGACCCATTGTGGAAGAAACTGTGCAGCTCTTGATATACTGACCCTTTGCAGCAGCAGGCTTAGCCTTTGCTACAGCTTCCATCAGAGCGTTGAAGTTCTGCTCGAGCTTCTCAGCGCCGAAGGATGCCTTGCCGATGGGGCAGTGAATGATGTTAGCCTTATCAAGACGGTACTCGATCTTACCAGCCTTAGCTTCCTGAACAGCCTTAGCTACATCAGGGGTAACTGTACCAGCCTTGGGGTTAGGCATGAGGCCTCTCGGACCGAGGACCTTACCGAGTCTACCAACAACGCCCATCATGTCCGGAGTTGCGATAACAACTTCGAAGTCCATCCAGCCGCCGTTGATCTTAGCAACGGTGTCGTTGTCAGCGATGTAATCAGCGCCTGCGTCCTTGGCAGCCTGCTCCTTGTCAGCCTTGCAGAATACCAGGGTACGTACCTTCTTACCGGTACCGTTCGGGAGAACAACTGCGCCTCTGACCTGCTGGTCAGCGTGACGGGAGTCAACACCCAGACGAACGTGCAGCTCAACGGTCTCGTCAAACTTAGCCTTAGCGGTCTTGCATACTAAATCGAAAGCTTCAGCGGACTCGTAAACCTTAGCGGACTCAACGAGCTTTGTGCTTTCTACATACTTCTTTCCGTGTTTCATTAAAAAATCCTCCTTGTGGTCAAGCGGAATAGATCCTCCCACTGAATTAATAGTTGATTAGTAGTGACAGGGGGTCGTATCAGTCAACGACCTCAACGCCCATGGAACGTGCAGTACCAGCGATCATAGACATAGCAGTGTCGATGTTAGCTGCGTTCAGGTCGGGCATCTTAGTTTCAGCGATCTCCTTGAGCTGAGCCTTGGTGATCTTTGCGACCTTGGTCTTGTTCGGAACGCCGGAACCGCTCTCGATCTTGCAAGCCTTCTTGATGAGTACGCTTGCGGGAGGGGTCTTTGTAATGAATGTGAAGCTCTTATCAGCGTAAACGGTGATAACAACAGGAATGATCAGACCTGCCTTATCCTTGGTACGCTCGTTGAACTCCTTGGTGAATGCCATGATATTAACGCCGTGCTGACCCAGTGCAGGACCAACAGGGGGCGCAGGTGTAGCCTTGCCGGCCGGGATCTGTAACTTAATAAATCCTGTTACCTTCTGTGCCATGATTTTAATCCTCCATAAAAAACTTGAAGTTCGATCTCACCCTAATAGTGGATCAGATTTTTTCGACAGCTGAAAGCTCGAACGAAGTCGGAGCCATCTGTCCCATCATAACCAGGTCTACAACGACCTTGTTCTGGTCGGGGTCGATGGAGCTTACGGTGCCCTCGAATCCCTCGAGAGGACCGGACTTGATCTTTACGCTGTCGCCCACATCAAGAGAAACGCTCGTTTCCTTGGTGGTGATGCCGAGGTTTCTGACCTCTTCTTCGCTCAGCGGAGTAGGCTGTGACCCTGGTCCCACGAACCCGGTAACGCCACGGGTGTTGCGGCATATATACCATGATTCGTTGGTGATGATCATCTTGACGAACACATAACTCGGGAAAAGCTTCTCCTCGACTTCGACCTCCTTGCCGTTTTCCTTGACCTGCTTGGTCATTTCAACGGGCAGATAGACCTCTTCGATGAGATTCTGGAGATTTCTGTTCTCAACGACCTTCATGATGTCGCTTGCGACCTTATTCTCATAGCCGGAATATGTGTGAAGTATATACCACTTTGCCTCGGTGTCAGCCATATTAACCCCCTTGAACGTGTCAGCCCAGTACCAGTGAATTGATCAGTGCAAAGAGTGAATCTATACCGAATACGAACAGACCAGCCAGCAGGCAGACAACGATAACAACGATGGTGTTATGCGTGGTTTCCTTGGGCGTGGGCCATACGACCTTCTTGAATTCAGCCTTGCAATCCTTGAAATACTTTACGATACCTTTCTTCGGCTTCTTTGCGGACGCCTTCTTGGACTTGTCCTTAGCGTCCTTGTCCTTGGACTTCTTTTCCTTGTCCTTGGAGCCTGCGCTTTCCTTTACATCGGAAATTTCATCGGGAGTGTCTGTGCCAACGTTCTTCTTCTCGATCTCGTTTGCCATTTGGACTCCTCCTGATTACTTGGTTTCCTTGTGAAGAGTATGCTTTTTGCAGAAGCGGCAGTACTTGTTCATCTCAAGTCTGTCAGGATCATTCTTCTTGTTCTTCATGGTGTTGTAGTTGCGCTGTTTGCATTCTGTACACGCCAGTGTAATTTTAACTCTCACTTTCGGCACCTCCTATTTTCTTGCCCTTTCAGGCATTATTGCCTCCCTCGTCTGCGGAATTGCAGGTTATAAACGGGGGTGATATCATGTGCCTGTCTTTTAAAAATAGGCACAAAAAAATAAACCCCATTCGAGGTATCACTATTATATCACAAATAATCCCCTTTGTCAAGCGTTATTTCTGGATTTATGCAAATTTTTATTGACAAATCAGCACGGCTGTTGTATCATGTTATTAATGGTAACCTCTAAAAACCTCCTTCACGGCAGATTTCTATGACTTATATCATCTGCTTCGTTGTCAAACCTTGAAATACATACAGTATTACTGCGGTTTGACGCCTAGCATCTGATATAAGTCATGTGCGAAATCTGCTCGTGTCCCGGTTTTTAGAGGTTACCTAATATGATATATGGAGCGTGGTAAAAAATGGTAAGGATAGGCACAGGCTATGACGTACACCGTCTTGTCGAGGGACGAAAACTGATCCTCTGCGGGGTGGAAGTCCCCTCAGAGCTGGGGCTTCTCGGGCATTCTGACGCGGACGTTGCAGCGCATGCGCTCATGGACGCGATACTCGGTGCGCTGGCGCTTGGCGACATCGGAAAGCTGTTCCCGGACAGCGACCCGAGGTACAAGGGCGCCGACAGCATGAAGCTTCTCGCGGAGGTGATAACCCTGATGCGCTCCCACGGGTGGGAACTCGGGAACCTCGACATCACGATCATCGCGGAGCGCCCCAAACTCGCGAAGTTCATCATTCCCATGCGCGAGAGCCTTGCAGCCGCGTTCGGGTGCGATATTTCACAGGTGAGCGTAAAAGCCACCACTGAAGAGGGTCTTGGCCTTGCGGGAATGGGCGTCGGCTCCCAGGCGGTCGTGCTTCTCAGCAAATAATAATACCCCGTTTCAGTGCGGAATGCCGCGGAAACGGGGTGTTTCTTTTATTCAGTCTGCCCGCTGGACTGTGCAAGCGCTTCTTTGTATTCCTCATCGTCGAGCATACGGTAGCCCACGCCGTTTTCGGTGATTATGTACCTCAGATGTGCAGGGTCCGGCTCTATCTTGCGACGGATATTCGCCATGTTGACGCGCAGTATCTGGTTGTTGCCGGTGGAATTCGGCCCCCACAGACGGGTCATGATGTCGTCGTATTTCAGCACCGTGCCCCGGAACTGCCCCAGCAGCGCGACTATCCGGAACTCGTTCTGGGTGAGTTCTGCGTCAACACCGTCGATATACACGCGGTGCTTCTGGTAGTCTATCCGCATGTCGCCGACTTCGATCATATCGCGCTGTACTTCCGCATTGTTGCCTGCAGAGCGCGCATGGCGCAGTGCCACCCTTATCCGCGCGAGAAGCTCCTGCATGCCGAACGGTTTGACGACATAATCGTCGGCGCCGTTTTCCAGCGCAGTCACCTTGTCCTCCTCGTCCCCGCGGGATGAAACCACTATCACCGGCACCTGCGACCAGCCGCGCACACTTTTCAGCACGCTCATGCCGTCCATGTCGGGGAGCCCCAGGTCAAGCAGTATCACATCAGGGCAGTGGGACTTTGCCATAAGCTTTGCGTCGCTGCCATTGTTCACGGAAACCACGTCATAGCCGTTTATCTCCAGCATGCGGCAGGTGTAGTGTTCTACGCTTTCATCGTCCTCTATCAGCAGTAATTTGTAACGAAAATCCATTTTGTTACCTCCAGTGGGCGCTGTGGAGTCATTGCGTCCACGGAGCCGTCCGGTCAGCCGATATAACCTGATTTCTGCGTGAACGGTGCTACTCTGTCTGAAAATGCCAGACATTTCACCAATGTTAAATTTATTGTACCATATTTTCGTCGGCAGTTAAATAAAAAAAATCGCAAAAAACTCACGTATTTCCCACAATATGCAAAAGTTGTGTATTATCTCTGTAATATCCCATGAGAACGGCAAATATGCATGTACCGATATCTGTCCGGGAGGGGAATTTATGGAACTGCTCAGGAGCCTTATAAACAGCGCAAACGACATATTATGGGGCGCTCCGATGCTGGCGATGATGCTGGTGTCGGGGGCGTACTTTTCCGTGCGCACGGGATTTTTCCAGCTGCGCCGCGCCGGCACATGGCTGAAGAGCACTATCTTCTCCCGCGGGAATTCCTCATCGGGTGGCTCTATAACGCCGTTTCAGGCGATGTCCTCCGCGCTTGCCGCGACCCTCGGCACCGGAAATATCGCCGGGGTGGCGACGGCGCTTTCCACCGGTGGCGCGGGAGCAGTATTCTGGATGTGGATCTCCGCTGTGCTCGGAATGATGACAGGTTATGCTGAAAACCTGCTGGGCTGTCTCTATCGCCGCAGGAAGCCCGACGGAAGCTGGCAGGGCGGCGCGATGTGGTACATTCGCGGTGGGCTGTCGGAAAAGCGCGTCACAAAGCCGCTCGCGAAACCGCTTGCAGCTGTTTTCGCCGGCGCCTGCGTGCTTTCCTCCTTCGGCATGGGGAATATCGTGCAGATGAACTGCGCCGCACAGTCCATTCAGGCTGGCTTCGGAATTCCCGGGGTGGTCACTGCGGTAGTTCTGGCGCTGGTCACGGGCGCGGTTTTCTTCACTGGCAGGGAAAAGAACGGCGCCCAGCGGACTGCCGCAGTCACCGCAAAAATAGTGCCGGTGATGTCCGCGCTGTATATCGCGGCAGCTGTGTACATTCTCGCGGTCAACATCACGCGCCTGCCCGACGTGATGGGGCTGATATTCCGCAGCGCATTCGGGCTGGAAGCGGCTGCGGGAGGCGTCAGCGGATACATGGTCAAGCAGGCTGTGAGCATGGGCTTCAGGAGAGGGGTGTTCTCGAATGAAGCGGGGCTTGGTTCCTCAGTGGCTGCACATGCTTCCATGTCTGAGACAGAACCCTGCGTGCACGGAATGTGGAGCATTTTCGAGGTGTTCTTCGACACCATCGTCATGTGTTCCATGACTGCATTCGTGCTGCTGGCAAGCCCCTGCCGGGAAATCCCCATGCAGGAAGCGTTCAACAACGTGAGCGCACAGCCGCAGTACTTCCGGCTGACGGAATGCGACAGCCTTGTCACCAGCGGCGCTCCCCTGCTGACTGTCGGCTCCGGTAAGACAGCGCAGATGCGGACAGTTTACGGTGAGGAATTCACGGTGCTGATATCGGAAAGCGGCGTCACCTGCTCAAACATCATGAAACTCACCGGAATACCGCACAGCACCCCGCACGGCACTCAATGGGAAGCCACGCTGGAAGAAGTCACCGGCGCCGAACTCATGACGATCGCGTTCTCGTCGGTGTTCGGCAACGCCGCAGGAATGCTGCTTTCCGCAGCGGTGGCGCTGTTTGCATTCACCACGGTGATAGGCTGGGGCAGCTTCGGCGCGCAGGCCGCGGAATACCTCGCGGGGGAACGCGCGGTGATTCCTTTCAGGGTGGTATACACGCTGCTTGCGGCGCTGGGGGGCGTGATCGACATGTCCTCCGCGTGGGGTATCGCGGATATGTTCAACGGAATGATGGCTGCGGTCAATCTCCCGGTGGTGCTGGCGCTTTCGGGCACAGTCATACGGCGCACCCGGGAATTCACGCAAAAAAAGCGCGCAGAAAAGCCACGCTCCCTTGACGGCTGACGTGTTCATGATATATAATGTTCATAAACATTCTTTGTCAGGGGGAAATGCAGATGTTCTTTTGTTCGAGCCCCAGTGGATATTAGCGGTGGCGGGGTCGTCGACCACCTGCAGACCGGGAAGGATTATTCCCGCTTCAAGGTAGAAATTCTGGAGCAGGCAGTTGGTGTCGAGTTCCATGAGATAGCGACGGTTAACGTCCATTCTCTCGCGGAAAACGCCGGGGAGTATCCTGACAGTTCCGTTTTTTGCATTGTTCAGCATGATGAATACCTCGCAGAAGTGTTTTATTTTGTTGATATCATTGTATCATATCCCGCGGGAATTTTCAGTAGACAAAACCCTATATTTATCTCACAAATCTCAGGTAACGCGTTATATTCAGCGAATTTCATCAAAGTAACAAAACACATAAAAAACTCCGGTCAGTGGAACTGACCGGAGCCGATCTTGCTCAAAGCCTTTTCAGACTGTTGAGAAATGTGCAGATGCGCCTTTATCGACAGTCTGCTATGAAGGATCTTATAAAATGTCACCTCTAAAAGTTAAACTATCTGTTCGCCGTTTACATAAAGGTGATAGCCGTTGGAAGTTATCTGGGATACGTCGCCGCTGAATTCAGTAACGTAGCTGTCCCCGGTGAGCGACCATGTGGAGCCGCCGTCCATAGTCACCTTGACTGTGCCGCCCTCGCCGTCGGGATTTATCGCGCCGCTGAATGTGGAATTCGTCATAGTCATGTCAAGGCCGGAAATGCTGTCCACCAGGATATTGCCCTCGATGGTCTGATCCTCGGCAGTGAGTATCCCGTCGCCGCCGTTGGCGCCCTCAGTGCCCCAGCCGCGGGAACTTGAATTGCCCTCCACCCGCAGGAACGTGTCATTCGCCAGGGTGAACGCAACATCCTTGAGGGATATCGTGCAGTCGGTGTTCGTTACATAGAACATATCCCCGGAAAGCCCGGTTATGCTGCCGCCCTCTGCGGTGAAGTACGCTTCACCGATGTCAGCGTCGCCCGACATGCTCTGATATATCATGATGGTGTGGATATTCTCGTCGGAGTCCCCGCCATAGGTGTTTTCCATGTTGCCGGTGAGCGTGCAGTTGTTCAGCGTTACGCTGTTCTTGCCCTCGACGACTACGCCCTCGCTGGCGTTCGCAGTCAGCTCGGCGTTGCTTGCCGTAATGTCTGCGGTGCAGTATATAGCGGGGCTTCCGGTGCCGTTGGTGACGTACTTTCCGCCCTCGACGTTCACTGTTCCGCCACCGCGGTCGGTACGTATAGCCGCTGAGGAATTACCCTCGGTCTGCACATCAAGGTTGGTCGCGTTCATCGTACCGCCGCCGGTGGTCTGTATACCACCGGAATTGCGCTCAGTGGTGCGTATCTTGCTGTCGGAGATATTCACGGTGGTTCCCTCGCCGTAGCTGAACACTGCGTTTCCGTTAACGACGCCGGTGTTAAAGGTGGAGTCTGTTATCGTGACCCTGGCGCCATTCAGCGCGAGGAAGCCCGCATTCTGCCCGTAAAAGTCGCCGTCCTCGGTGTTGGAGGAACTTCCGGCGCTCTTGTTGACGGTGATGTTCGTGAAAGTGACTTCCGCGCTGTCAACGCGCAGTGCATTCTCGTCGTCGCCGGTGGAAAAGTACTCGGTATCGCTCTCGGTGGAGTTCTCGCTTATCGTGTTCGCGGAAGTGCCGTTAGTCACCTCTCCGCTGCCGCCAAAGCCGCTGCCGGCGTTCATGTTCTTCACTACTACGGAAGCTGCGGTGCCGTCGCCGTTCAGTGTGACTGCAAGCACGCTGCCAACCGCGATATCGTCAATGGTGCCGTCGCTGCTGCCCTGCAGGAATTCCACGGAGATACTGGTGTCGTCAGTCACCGTGAACGTCATGCTGCTGCCGGAAGCTTCAAACGTGCTGCCGCCCATTCCACCGGGAGCGCTGCCTGCTTCCCCGTCGGGCTTGTCGGGGGCGCCTGAACCAGCGCCGGAATCATCACCGGGCTTCTCCGGCGCGGAACCGTCCCCGGGCTGACCCGGCGCCCCACCGGAAACAATGTCCCCCTCGTCAGCGGTTATGGTGTTTCCGTCAACAGCGGTGACTTTCACGGTCTTGTAGCTTTCGGACTGCTTCACATCTTCTGTCCCTGCTTCGGAGGTCGTATGCGAAGTATCGTTGGTGGAAGTCACCGAACTTCCGGTGCTGCCGGAATTTGCGGAATTATTTGAACAACCGGTGGCAGCTGCAGCCACAACAGCCGCGCAGATAAGTGCGAAATATTTGTAGGTTTTCATAATATCACGAGCCTTTCTGTGTCATGTTATCGTTATTGCCGCCTCCCTGCGGCTTTCCGTTTACATTCACAGTATAATCGGAATGTGTGTAGATTTTGTGACATCAGGCAATGCAATTCATGAACTTAATGGAAAATCGAACAAAAAATCAACTGAAAAGATCCCCTCATTGTGCATATTATGTAATGGTACTATATGCCAACATACTCATCTTTGCGCTCACATGTGAATTAATTTAGATTTATTGGACAAAGTGTTTCATTTGTCCTTTGTCGATTTATATAATATAGTGTAGAATATAAATATAGATAATAGGGCTATTATGACCAGAATACGGCACAAGGGCTGGCTGCAGTACAGTCACGCCTTACAGAAAGGAGCACTCCATGCTGAAAACCTTTATATTTTCCACGTTCGGCTATCTTGCCGGAAGTCTGCTTTTTGCGAGGTACTTTTCCGACTTCTTCTGCGGAAAGGACGTGACAGCCGACACCCCCGACAAAAACCCCGGGACTTACAACGCTTACACCTACGGTGGGTTCTGGTGCGGCGCGCTCACGCTGATATGCGATCTGCTGAAGGGCTTCCTGCCGGTGTTCATGTTCATCAGGTTCAGCGGAAAGGGACTGGGACTTGTCCTGGTCATGGTCGCTCCGGTGCTCGGGCATCTGTTCCCGATATGGCACAAGTTCAGCGGCGGCAAGGGGATCGCGGTTTCATTCGGCGTGCTGCTAGGGATTGCCCCTGATTTCCGGCCGGTGCTGATACTCGCGATAACTTACCTGATGTTTTCGTTCCTTTTCAAAGTAAATCCGCATTTCTACAGGCTTATCCTCACCTACTCGGTGGCTATGCTCGCGATTATCCTTGTCAGACCCGGCGTCACGGTGGTGCTTGGCTGCGCTGCGGTATTCTCGGCAGTGCTTCTTAAGATAATCAGCGTGCGCGACACCTACGATAAAATGACGATAACCTCAGCCTGGAAAAGATAATACAACACCCCCGGAATGAACCGTTCCGGGGGTGATTTTTATTCGTCGTCATCGTCATCGACGATTATTGACGGAGCCTTTTCGCGAGCCTTTTCAGCCTGCCTGTCGAGCCACTTCGGAATGTTTATCAGCATTGCTATGATGACTGCAATCACCGTCAACGAAATACTCGGCATGTAAAGCTGCGTGGGTCCCACGGAAATATCAGGGTCGAACGCGTTTGTGACGAACAGGTAGTACGTAGCCAGCGAACCAAGCATTCCCACGATGTCGATAATCGCAGCGACCCGGGAATGCCCCAGCATTATCACGAAAGTTCCCACGATGTAAATGCAGGAGGATATCAGCCACGTCAGCACCGCGGGATTGCCGGAAACGCCGTCAGCATAGCTGTCGCCGGTCCAGATGACCACCGGGCCGAATATTCCGAACACCAGGCAGCATATCGTCGTGATGATAAGCATAAGCACCTTCAGCGCGATAACGACGCCCTTTGCGGCGCCCTCTCCCTGATCCGGCACGAAGAAAACGAATTCCCCGCCGGATCTTTTCTTTTTCTTGCTCATTACTTTATTACCTTTCCACCCTTGTCGTTCTTCTTGATGACCATGGGAGCTTCCTCGCCGCCGCGGTCCTCAAAGATAACATCCTCGTCCTCTTCGTCGTCATCTTCGGGGAGCTCGGGGTTTTTCAGCCCCTGCTGCTCATAGAACGGGTTAATGATGTATTTCTGTATAGCCGGGTAGCAGTTGAACACCGACAGGAACGACAGCCATGCAAACGGCAGTATCGGCAGCATTATCAGCATGGGTATCGTGAAAAATCCCAGCAGAGCGAGATAAACGAGGAAGAACGCCAGTGTGATAAGGTTGCCCTTGATGTTGACGAACGCCAGTATCAGCGAGTTCTTGAGTATCTGCGGAAGCTTGAGATTAAGCGCCGCTATCTGCGGGAAAATGTAGAAGTTCATCATCAGCACAACTATTTCCACAGCCATAACCAGCGCATAGAAGAGCCAGAAAGGCTGGTCGTTGTTGTCGATATTCGCGCTGAAGAAAATAAAGCTGAACACCGCGATGCATATGCACCACACGTCGAATACGCCCACGCCGAGGGACTGCCAGAAATTCTTCTTGAACGCCTTCCAGAAATCGTGGAAGATGAACTGCGGTCTTTCAAGGTAGATGTTCCGCATGAGTGTGGTCATTGCCGCCGTTGCAGGGCCGAAAGTCACCACCGGAATGCAGAACAGCAGATAGATGAAGTTGATCTCGATGAACACCCAGAACTTGTTCAGAAAGATTTCCCAGAAACGGAAGAACGGCTTTTTCTGCTTTCCGTGCTTCGCTACGCCGGAACCGGCAACGTTGTTGTTGTAAAATAATCCCATGTTATTCCTTTCTGACTGTTAATACAGGAAGCCCTGAAACGCCACGCCTATTATCATTATCACCGCCAGAATAAGCGCGACTACGCGTATTACCTTCATCAGGCGTTCACGTTTTTTCTCGTCCATGACATGTCCTTTCTCACTGTGCGGATACCACGCGGTATTCACCATAATCCTGCAGCGAATACACGAACCCTGTGCTTATCTCCGGCACGGGCACGCTGCCGAGGATATTCCCGCCGGCGTCTGAGAGCGTCAGCGTTTCGCCCTTTTTAAGGCTGAAATTGGCCTGCAGCTGGTGCAGCGCCTGTTCAGTCTTGTTGTTGTCGGTGACTATCAGCAGCGCCCCGCCCGCGGGGATATTCTCTGCGGGTATCGACCAGCGCTGCAGGTTTTCCGGCTTGTCGGTGAGGTAAAGCCCCGCTGTGGAAATCGCTTCGCTGTTGGGGTTGTAGAGAACTATGTACCCCGCCTTTGGCTCGGTGCAGATGGTCTTTATCTGCAGCGGAAGCCCGGTTTCTTCGCTCTTCTGCGTGACGAGCCTTGCGGAGACCCTGCCGTCGCTGTCTGCCATGGAAGCCGTTATCGCGACCTCGGGGGTGGTGTATTCCACGCCGTTTATCTCCCACTTCACGAACTCCCAGCCGTCCGCAACGTCAGCGGAAAGCGGCACGCTCACCGCTTTGTTATAGGAGCCCCACAGGCTCCCCCTGCCCTTTTTCTTCTGGGAATTCAGGCGTGTGACAGCGCCCTGGGAGCAGGTGACGGACACGCTGTATTCGTCCGCTTCCCACTCAAAAAGCCTGTACATATTGTTGAACACGGAAGTTCTGCGCACCGAAGCGAAATCGCGTATCTGCTGGCGGCTGTCCGCGAATGTACCGCGGTTTGCCCAGGTGGAGGTTATCCCATTGTCAAGCGCGTAGAACTGCTCGTTGTCGCTTATCTCAAACAGTTCGTCGAGAGTTTCGTTGATGTGATTTTCTTCAAACGCGTACGCCACAAGGTCGGACATCGTCGCAGCAAATTTCTGCTTCATGTCGTCCCGCGCGAGGAGCGCTATGAGCGCCTTGCTCTCACCGCTCATATGGGAGCCGTCGAGCAGGTCGCGCAGAGTGTTCTGGTTGGGTCGGTCGCCGTAAAGGCTCCATGCGTATTCCGCGTCGAAGAACATAAAGCGCCACTTGCCGTCGCGGAAGCCCGTCGCTTTCTCGTCTTCGTCGGGGTAATATCGGAATGCCTTGTAATTGTTTCCGGGCCAGTCCTTGTTTGCGATGAACACTTCCATTGCGTAATACTGCATGAAGTTGTCGATGTCCACCAGCTCGCAGAACTCCGCGAACGTCTTGTCGTCTGTGAGGTCCTTTTCGTAGTATTCATACACCTTTGCGTAATCCGCGAGAGCACGCTCGCTGCCCTCGTCGGCGTCCTCGGTGTTGCTGATTATCTCGTAGTTCTCCTTGTTCCCGCCGAAGTAGGTTGCAAGGTAGTCATCGTTGTAATTCTCGTGCACCCAGGAAAACCCGTAGTATTCCCCGTTGAGGAACACCGCTGCCGGCGTGCAGTGCTGCGTCACCGGGTAGCCGTAATCCTGCGCGAGTTTCTGCGAAAGCTCGTCGCGCACCCCTGCGAATTCACGGTCGTTGGCGCCGTTTCGCAGCACTATGCGGTCGTATTCCGAAACAGGAACGCCGTCCTGGGTTTCCGCGCCGTTGAAAAACGCGTACTTGAACTTGCCGTTGTCCGGGTCGTATTTCTTACGCGCTATGAGCCTGAGCGACTTCTGGTCAGGCACTCGTGAATACCCGCCGGAAAGCCTTACGCCCGCAGCCTGGTCTATCACCTTGCTGCCGTTGCTCTCGAACACCTCGACGTAAATGGGACGCTCCCACTCCATGCCGGTCATGTAGTAGTTGCCCGGGGCGTTGTAGGATATCTCCTCACCGGGGTGTTCCTTTACATAGTCGTCGTACACCTTGCCGGGCACCGCAATGCCGTATTCGTAATCGTACAGATTATACGGGTCGGTGCTCAGCACGAATATCAGCGTGTTGCCGCCGAAACGCCCGTCAATATCCTGCCCGGTGACATAGCTTGTGGTGTAAATGCTGCCGGAATTTCCGTCGCCGTCCACCGCGACTGCCTTTATCGTGGAAGCAGTCACCTCGGTGGAAGCGTTGATCTCTATCGGCGCGGTGTACAGCGTCCCGCTGTCGGGGGTGGGGTCGGAGCCGTCGGTGGTGAAATAAATGTTGCCCTCCCCGGAAAGCTCCACCGAGATATTCTCGGCATAAAAACCGGAGGGAAGTGAAAAACTCACCACGCCGGACGGCTCGCTTTCCTTTTCGGACAGCGATATTTCGCCATCGGCTTCAGCAGAAGCGGCTATGCCCTGCTGCCGCTGCGGGAACAGCGTGAACATCAGCGCCGCGGCAGCTCCCAGCAGAACAACTCCGCCCAGTATAATAAATCGCTTCATATTTTCTCCATGCTCTGCAGTCAGTCTGCCATATCCCTTGCGGCTTCTGCCTCAAGCTTTGCGTAAAGTTCCGGCATAGCCTTTTTCAGGTTCAGCGGCCGGAATGTCTCAGAGTCCACGAATGCATGTGCGCTTGTGCCCTCGCAGCGCACTTCCGTTTCGCCCTTCTTGACTGCGGTGTAGCTGAATTCCACCCGCGCCGGGGAAAATCTCGTGATCTTTGTGGTTATCACCAGCGCGTCGTCGTACCCCGTGGGGAGCCTGTACCTGCAGGATATCCCGGTGACGGGTATCATCACGCCGTGCTGTTCCATCTCCGCATAGCTCATTGCCGCGTTCTTGATGTAATCCGTGCGCGCTATCTCGAACCATATGGGGTAAACTGCGTGGTGGGTAACTCCCATGCGGTCGGTTTCGGCGTAGCGGACCGTTATTTCTGTCGTTGACGCCATATCACAGCCGCTCCCGCTTGCTCTGTATCATTCTCGTGAAGTATGCAAGAATGAAATCAGGGACCACCCTGCCAAGGTAAATGCCCGCTTTCATTATCGGAGAGGGCACAATGGTGAGCGTGCCTGCGAACATCTCGCGCACCGCGTATTCCGCAACATACTCGCTGGACTGCGGAGGCACTGAGAAATTCACACGCGCCTTGTCCATGAACTCCGTCTGCACCGGACCCGGGCACAGCATCGAGAGCGAAACATGGCTGTGGTCCGCGCGGAGTTCCTCGTGGACTGCCTGCGTCATTCTCACAACATAAGCCTTGCTTGCGTAATAGGAAGAGAAGCAGGGTCCCGGGAAAAATCCCGCGCTGCTCGCGGTGTTCAGGATAAAGCCGTAATCACGCTTCCTGAAATCCTGCAGGAACAGCTTGAACAGCGTGTGGAACGCCTTTATATTCACGTCTATCTCGTCAAGCTCGCGGCCGAGGTCGGTGTCGGTGAATTCCCCGAAAACGCCGAAGCCCGCGTTGTTCACGAAAATGTCGATGTTGTATTTCTTCACGCGGTCGTGAAGCTCTATGCACTGCCTTGTGTCAGAGATATCCGCAACGATTATGTGCACCTTTACGCCGTATTTTTCAACCAACTCTGCCTTGAGTTCCTCAAGACGGTCGCGACGGCGCGCGGTGATTATCACGTTTATGCCGTGTCTTGCGAGGGAACGCGCGATGTCCCTGCCAATTCCGGAACTTGCACCGGTGACTAATGCTATCATTTCTTATCCTCCGTGTTAACGCCGGGTATCTTCACTTCACCCTTGACCGCCTTTACAAGGCTGCCGTCCGGCATTTTGTAGTATACGTTGTCGAGATGCTGCGCAAGACCTTTCTTGAAGCCCGCGCGGTATTCGTCGCGGAGAGCCTGCTGCTCTGCCTTTTCCTCTTCCGTCAGACCATGCTCGCGGTGCTTGCGGGCAAGATGGTTTATTCTGTCTATCTTTTCCTTTTCCATGAAAATGCTCCTTTATCAGCCCTGATAACCGGGCTTTTCAAAGATGAACGGTGGCATCGGCACGTCATTCTCTCCGTCCCTCAGCGGGATATCCTCGGTGTAGTTCGTCCAGAGATAACGCACGCCGCAGGGGTATTCCACGCCGGTGACATGGAGTATCTCGGTACCCTCGCCTGCGTTCCAGAGTTCCTTGTCGGAAAGCACCGCGGTGGCGCTGTGCCACTCGCCGTTGATATCCATCAGCTCAAAGCCGCTTATCTGCTCTGCGTCGTCCCTTACCTCAAGGCAAAGCCCGGTGGAAACGAACACGTCAACGCTGTCAGCGTTCCAGCAGACTTCATACGCTTCCGGGTTGAAGGTGGAATATCCGCCCTCTTCCGTTCCATCCTCAGCGTCAACGAACTGCACCTGATAGCACCCGTTTAGCGCTGCAAGGCAGAAGCGGTGTCCCGGGGTCTTTTTGTCCTTGGGGTGAATTTCGCTGAATTCACCGCAGTCTGTGAGAACTGCAAGCGCAGTGCCGGAAACCTCGCGGGTGGTCTTTGCCTGAGCCTCGCGTATCCTGCACCAGTTCTTGAAATCCGGGTCTGCCTCCCAGCGGTGCATGGGCAGCTGACCGATGACGAAGAACAGCTCGTCGTTCCAGTCGTCGCGCCAGCAGCGTATCATCTGGTTGAGCAGCTTGTAATACATATCCGGACGGTGGTCGTCGCTCTCGCCCTGATACCAGATTACTCCCGTCATGGTGTAGGGCGCGATACGCTCCACCATGCTCCTGTGGAGCACTCCCGGGGACCCGGGGTTAAGCGGTGAAGCCGGACCGGGGTACTTGTTCTCCCCGCAATATTCAAGGCAGCCGTCCCAGGTGGGGTTCGGGGTGTTGGTATAGTATTCCGCGCTCTTGCGCTCCCATTCAGCGTGGTATGCCTGATAATCCAGATAATCCTGCTTCAGCTGCTGCTCGGTCTTTCCCTCTGTCGCCATGTCGTACTCGTCGAAATAAATCGCGGTCTCGCCGTCGGCGTACTCGCGCTTCATCCATGCGCTCGCGGAAGTTCCACCCCAGTTGCAGCCGATAATTCCCACGGTGATGTTGAGCTTTTCAGACAGTTCCTTTGCGAAGTAGTATCCCACTGCGCTCCAGAACTTTGCGCTCTCCTTGTTGGAGAAATCGTTCCAGCCCATGCACTTTTCGCTCTCGAAGAAAGTATCGTCCGCGATGGACTTCTTCATCGTGTAGTAGAAGCGCACATTCGGGGTGATGTCGTTTTCAAGGCTTTCCCTGCCGGTGCTGCAGTTCCGTAGTTCAAGCTCCATATTGCTCTGACCGCCTGCAAGCCATACCGCGCCCACTGCCACGTTGCTGAATTTCACAGCGTCCGCGCCGTCGGTGACGGTAAGTTCCACGCAGTCCTGCGCGGGCTGCGGGGGGAGCATTGCGAGCCACCTGCCGTTTTTGACTATCGCGGAGGTCTGCGCGGCTTCCTCGCCGGTTATGCTTACTGTGACGACAGTTCCGTCAACGCCGGTGCCGAACACGCTCAGCGGCTTGTTGAACTGCAGCACCATGTTATCGCTGAATATTCTCGCTGTCTGGAAATTGCTCATATCTATGTTTTCCTTTCGGTTTTGGATTTCGAATGAAAAAAGTGAAAAAGGGTGCAGGAACAAACACTGCACCCTATTATATTTTACCTCTAATATGCCGGAATGTCAAGCATTTTCACCCATTTATCAGTCGGCGTCGGAGTGATTTTTGCGCCACGCGAGGTAGCCGTCGAGAATTACTGCCGCGGCTGCGGAGTCCAGCACTTCCTTGCGCTTTTTTCCGCGCTTGTTCACGTCGTTCATGAAGCCGATAGCCGTGACCGTGGAGGAACGCTCGTCCCACATCACGACGTCAACGCCGACAAGTTCGCGCAGCTTGTCCGCGAACAGTCTGCACTTCTCGGAGCGCGGACCCTCGGTGCCGTTCATGTTTATGGGATTCCCGACAACTATGCGCTCTGCCTTGTTTTCCAGCGCCGCCTGTGCTACCATCTCAACACAGCGGTCGAAATCCTTCATATTGATCGTGTACAGCGGGGAAGCCAGCACCTCGCCCTTATCGCACATCGCAAGCCCTGTGCGGCTGTCGCCGTAGTCTACTGCCATTATCTTCATATGCTGTCCTTTCAGCTATTAAGAAGCAATGAAGCCATATTCTTTATCTCGTCGGCTTTCAGACCTATCCGATTTTTATTTAAATTGTTTGGATTCATTGACAATACTTCTTTAAGCCATAACCGATGATACTGCTTCGTCCTTTTGTAATTAGAAATTCGGGTTTCCGCGGTAGATGTTCTGCTCCAATTCAAATGAGTCTTATCAATTCTATCATAATACGAATATGACACAAACCAACTTGCTCCCATGTTAGCCAGTAACTCTCCGCCTTCAAACGAAAAAGGGTGTGATGACATTTTCTTGATCTCCTTTAAAACGTATCAATTCCAGGGCTTTACCTGACCTACTATTTCCGAAAGGTCCTTTATGCCGTTTTTGTCCATGTAGTCGTTAAGACCCTCGATGACCTTTATCGGCGACCACGGGTCGGTGAATATCGCAGTGCCCATCTGGATAGCGGAAGCGCCTGCCAGCATCATCTCAACTGCGTCCTCCCATGTGGAGATGCCGCCCATGCCGATTATCGGTATCTTAACCGCGTTGTAGCACTGCCATACCATGCGCACTGCCACAGGGAATATCGCGGGGCCGGAAAGTCCGCCAACGTTATTGTGGAGTATCGGACGCCTGTTTCTGATATCGATGCGCATGCCCAGGAGCGTGTTTATCAGCGAAATGCTGTCAGCGCCCTCTGCCTCGACTGCCTTTGCTATCTCGGTGATGTTGGTGACATTCGGGGTGAGCTTCACGATAAGCGGCTTGCTGGTGGCTGCCCTTACCGCCTTTGTTACCGAGGAAGCGCCCTCGCAGGTAACTCCCCAGGTCGCGCCGCCTGCCTTGACATTCGGGCAGGAAATGTTCAGCTCTATCATGTCAACGTCGGTGGCGTCAAGAGCCTCTGCGGCTGCAATGTAGTCGTCGATGACTGCGCCTGCTACATTCGCGATGATGACGTTGCCCTCTTCCTTGAGGGTAGGGAGGTAATACTCGATGAAACCGTGCACGCCAATGTTCTGCAGTCCCACGGAATTCAGTATTCCGGAGGGAGTTTCTGCTATTCTCGGGGGGATATTGCCCATCTTGGGCTCGATGGTCATTCCCTTGCAGGAAACGCCGCCCAGCCTTGAAAGCGGGTACAGGTCGGTGAAGCACTCACCGTTGCCATATGTGCCGGAAGCTGCAATGACCGGGTTCGGGAATTCCACACCGGCTATCTTAACGGACAGGTCAGCCATTGAACTTTACCTCCTTTGCGTCGAATACGGGGCCGTCCTTGCAGACCCTCGCGTAATGCTCCTGACCGTTGCGCACAGTCAGGCAGGAACATACAACGCACGCACCCACTCCGCAGCCCATACGCTGCTCCATGGAGACCTTGCAGGGTACGTTGTTGTCAGCGCATACCTTTGCAACTGCATTCAGCATGGGCATGGGGCCGCATGCGCACACCAGGTCAGCGCCGGAATTCTTAATGGTGCTCTCCAGCGGAGACGTTACCATTCCGTCGTAGCCAACGGAACCGTCGTCGGTGCATATTGCAGTGTTCGCGCCGTACTTTTCGAACTCGTCCACGAGAATTATGCGGCTGTAATCGCGGAAGCCCAGGATAGCAGTCGCGCGGTCGCCGAGCTTCTTTGCCAGACCCAGCAGCGGGGGCACTCCGATACCACCGCCCACCAGAATGACCTTGCGGGCGCTGTCCGGTATCTTGAAGCCGTTGCCAAGCGGACCGAGCACGTCCAGATTGTCCCCGGGGTTGAGCCTTGAAATGGCCTCAGTGCCCTTCCCCCTTACCTCAAAGACAAAGCGGATAGTGCCTCTTGAACGGCTGAACTCGCATATGGAAATGGGACGGCGCAGGGTAAATCCCGGCGCGGTGATGTTCGCGAACTGCCCGGTGTGAGCGGCTTTGGCAGCCTCCGGCGCAAGTATCGTGATGGAATAGGTGTCCCGGGAGAGGGTCTTTTTCTCGATTATCGGGTACCTGTCGCAATAGTAGCTCATGTTAGCTCCTTTCGGTATCGTCTTTGGTTTCGGGCGCGGGGGTCTCGGGAGTTTCTTCCTTCACCACAGCCCGGACATGCACGGTGTTTTCCTCAGCGGACTGCACCGGTTCGGTCGCCTTTATCATCAAATTGCGGAATACGCATATCAGCAGCGCTATCACCACCAGGTCAAGCACCAGCTGAACTGAGAACCACCCCTCGTCAGACATCAGCATCTTGTTGTGAGTTATCATCATCATCTCGCTGATGAACATGAGCGCGGGTATCTTGCAGAGCGAAACGCACAGCGCATACAGGTCGCGGACTTTCTGCGCATTGCGCTTGGTGATGTTAAGGCGGCTCATCCTGTGGCTTGTCAGCACAAGCACGAGATAAACGGCAAACACCGCCAGCACCGCAGCGGGGAATATCAGCGTGATCCAGTGCTTCCAGACGATGGTGGGGTCTGCCTGCGCCAGCTTGTCGATGTTCTCGCCGATGTTGGTGTGGAGATTTTCCTCATAGAGCGTCATGAACATGTATTCCACGGAGAGGATAAATATTGCCAGGCCCACCGAAAAAACGTCGGTTATCAGCCGCGGGATCTTATAGCTGTGCTTTACGGGGTATTTGCCGATTTTCATTATGAATTCCTTTCAGGGGAGAAAACAGCAAAGGGCGCCCCTCCCTGCCCGCTGACGGGAGGTGAGGGTGTCCTCTGTCCGTTTATCAGATCTTTGTGATATCGACCAGTTCAACGTCTTGGATGGTCTTGTGCATCTCGAGGCAGTCAAGAAGCGCGTTTGCGGTGTCTATCGCAGTGAGGCACGCGATGGAACGCTCGACCGCCTTGCGGCGCATCTTTACGCTGTCGCGGGACGGCTGTCTGCCGGTTTCGGACGTGGAAATAACATACTGTATCTTTCCGCTTTCCAGAAGCTGTATTACGTCCGGGTCGCCCTTGCCTATCCTGTATGCGTGGCTGGCTGCTATCATGTTCCTGTTAAGCACGGAAGCAGTGCCGCTGGTGGCGTATATCTTGAAGCCGAGAGCCTCGAAGCGGCTCGCTATCTCGATTATCTCGTGCTTGTCGCCGTCCTTTACTGAAATAAGCACGCCGCCCTCGTGGTAAAGCTTGTAGCCTGCCGCGATAAGTCCCTTTAACAGAGCCTCGCTGAATGTCTTTGCGATACCAAGGCACTCGCCGGTGGACTTCATCTCAGGACCGAGCTGGTTATCAACGTCGTTGAGCTTTTCAAAGCTGAATACCGGCACCTTGACTGCGATGTAGTCGCCGACAGGGTACAGACCGCTCTTGTAGCCCATGTCCTTCAGCTTTGCGCCAAGGATTATCTTTGTCGCGATATCCACCATGTTAACGCCCGTAACCTTGCTTATATACGGAACGGTTCTGGAGGAACGCGGGTTGACCTCGATAACGAATACCTCGTGGTCGTAAACGACGTACTGGATATTCACCAGACCCACTACATGCAGAGCCTTTGCAAGCTTCTCGGTGTAGTCGATGATAACGCGCTTGATGTGCTCGGAAAGCGTCTGCGCGGGGTAGATGGAGATGGAGTCGCCGGAGTGGATACCAGCGCGCTCGATGTGCTCCATGATGCCCGGAATGAGGAAGTCCTCGCCGTCGCAGATGGCGTCTACCTCGACCTCGGTACCCATCATGTACTTATCAATGAGCACGGGGTTCTCCAGCTTGTGGCTGGTGATTATCGTCATATACTCGGTGACATCGCTGTCGCAGTGCGCGATTATCATGTTCTGACCGCCGAGAACGTAGGACGGACGGAGCAGTACCGGATAACCGAGTTCGTTCGCAGCCCTGAGCGCTTCCTCGGTGGTGAATACCGTGCTTCCCTTCGGGCGCGGAATGTTGCACTTTTCAAGCAGCTCGTCGAACAGCTCTCTGTCCTCTGCCGCGTCAACGTCCGCAGCGGAAGTGCCCAGAATGCGCACGCCAAGAGCGGTGAGGTGCTTTATCAGCTTTATCGCAGTCTGTCCGCCGAACTGTACCACAACGCCGTAGGGCTTCTCGGTCGCGATGAGGGCTTCAACGTCCTCCTTTGTCAGCGGGTCGAAATAAAGTCTGTCGCCTGTGTCAAAGTCGGTGGAAACGGTTTCGGGGTTGTTGTTGCAGATGATCGCCTCGCAGCCCTCTTCCTTCAGCGTCCATACGCAGTGAACGGAGCAGTAGTCGAACTCGATACCCTGACCTATTCTGATAGGACCGGAACCGAACACGATGACCTTCTTCTTGTCGGTGGGGTGCTGCTCGATGAATTCCGCAGCCTCATTCTCGCGGTCGAAGGTGTTGTAGAAGTACGGTGTGCTTGCGGAGAACTCAGCCGCGCAGGTATCTACCATCTTGTAGACTGCAAGGCGGCGCTCCTTTATCTTCTGACCGGAAATGCGCTCGATGGTGCTGTCAAGGTAGCAGTACTTCTTCGCCATGTCGTACTTTTCCTGGGTTAGCTCGCCTTCTGCCAGCCACTTCTCCAGCTGTACGAGGTTGTTCAGCTTGCTGATGAACCACTTGTCTATCTTGGTGATGTTGTGGATAACGTCGATGGAAATGCCGCGCTTGAGCGCCTCGAATACGCAGAACGAACGGTCAACGTCGATGTCCTCAAGCTTCTTCATTATCTCTTCATCGGTGAGCTTTACGAAATCCTCCTTGGTCATGGTGTCCATGCCAAGCTCGATGGAACGCACCGCTTTCATCATGCCCGCTTCAAAGCTGGGCGCGATAGCCATTATCTCACCGGTAGCCTTCATCTGGGTGCCGAGGGTCTTTTTCGCGTAAACGAACTTATCGAACGGCCACTTCGGGAACTTTACTACCAGGTAATCAAGCGCAGGCTCGAAACATGCGTAGGTCTTGCCAGTTACCTGGTTCACGATCTCGTCCAGGGTGTAGCCCACCGCGATTCTCGCTGCGACCTTCGCGATAGGATAACCGGTCGCCTTGGAAGCCAGCGCAGAGGAACGCGAAACTCTCGGGTTTACCTCGATAACGGCATAGTCGAAGCTGTCGGGCTTGAGCGCGAACTGGCAGTTGCAGCCGCCCTCTACCTTGAGTTCCTGAATGATATTGATAGCCGCGGTACGCAGCATCTGATATTCCTTATCGGCAAGAGTTACGCAGGGCGCTACAACAATGGAGTCGCCGGTGTGTACGCCGACCGGGTCGAAGTTCTCCATGGAGCAGACGGTGATGACGTTGCCCTTGCTGTCGCGCATTACCTCGAACTCTATCTCCTTCCAGCCGGAAATGCACTTCTCGACCAGTATCTGTGTTATCGGGGAAAGGCGCAGACCGTTGGTGGCAATCTCGTGGAGTTCCTCAGGGGTCTGTGCGATACCGCCGCCTGTACCGCCCAGCGTGAACGCAGGTCTTACGATAACGGGGTAGTGGATAACTTCGGCAAAGTCCATCGCGTCCTCGACGGTCTCAACGACCTTGGAAGGAATGCAGGGCTGACCGATCTTCTCCATTGTGTCCTTGAACGCCTGTCTGTCCTCTGCCTTGTGGATAGTTTCAGGGTTGGAACCAAGCAGCTTTACGCCGTGCTCAGCCAGGAAGCCGCACTCAGCAAGCTCCATGGAAAGCGTCAGACCAGTCTGGCCACCGAGGTTAGAGAGCACGCTGTCCGGCTTTTCTATCTCGATAACTCTCTTTACGACGTCCAGCGTCAGCGGCTCAATGTAGATCTTGTCAGCCATGTGCTTGTCCGTCATGATGGTAGCAGGGTTGGAGTTTATCAGAACTACCTCCAGACCCTCCTGCTTGAGCGCGCGGCACGCCTGTGTGCCCGCATAGTCGAACTCCGCAGCCTGTCCGATGACGATAGGGCCGGAGCCTATAACCAGTACTTTCTTGATATCACTTCTTAACGGCATGACTTTTTACCCTCCATCAGATCAATAAACTCGTCGAACAGGTACGCGGTATCCTTGGGGCCGCCGCATGCCTCCGGGTGGAACTGCACCGTGAATGCGGGCGCGTTATGATAACGAACGCCCTCGCAGGTGCCGTCGTTGCCGTTAACGTGGCTCACCTCTCCTGCCTCGGCAGGCACGCTGTCGCTCACAACGGCGTAACCGTGGTTCTGGGAGGTGATGAATGTTCTGTCAAGCGCGATATCCTTTACCGGCTGGTTGCCGCCGCGATGACCGTATTTCAGCTTTTCGGTCTTTGCGCCGTTCGCAAGGGCAAGCAGCTGGTGTCCCAGGCATATGCCGAATGTGGGTATCTGCGCGGGGATAAGGTCATGGAGAGTCTGGATAGCCTCAGTGTTGTCGGCAGGGTCGCCGGGGCCGTTGGAAAGCATTATTCCATCAGGGTTCAGCGCCTTTATCTCGTCCGATGTGGAATTCCACGGCATGACTGTTACGTTGCAGCCGCGCTTGACGAGTTCCCTGCGGATATTGAACTTGTAGCCGTAGTCCATCAGCACCACGTTGTATTTTGCGTTCTCAGCGGGGTAATATTCCTTTGCCTTGACGCTGACTTTCGGAACCACCTTTCCGACATTATACGCGCGTATCTGCGCAAGGAGCGCTTCCCTGTCGAAATCGCCGTGGACTATCGCGCCGTTCATTACGCCGCTCTCGCGGATTATCTTCGTGAGGTGACGGGTGTCGATATCGTAAATGCCGATGATGCTGTACTTCTTCAGGTAGCTGTCAAGGTCGCCCTCGCAGCGGAAGTTCGACGGGTCCTCGCAGTGCTCTCTTACGATGTAGCCGCTGACAACGCTCCCGTTGGACTCGGGGTCGGTGGAATTCACGCCGTAGTTGCCTATCAGCGGGAATGTCTGGGTCACGATCTGTCCGCAGTAGCTGGGGTCGGTGAGAGTTTCCTGATAGCCCACCATAGCGGTGGTGAACACTATCTCTCCGACTACCGAACCGTCGGCGCCGAACGCCCTGCCCTCGAACTCTGTGCCGTCCGCAAGAATGAGCGTCGCTTTCTTTTTGTTCTCAAAAATCATTTGTTCTCCTCCATGCACTTACATGTATATATCTTATATCTGAATGTTACACGGGAAATTTTTTCAAATTCGGAATTCGGAATGCGGAATTATTGTACCGCTGTCGCGGTGTTTTCCGATTGTATCGGTATTTAAATCCATCGCGAAGCGATACCGAAATTCCGAATTCCGAATTAAGAATTCCGAATTTGAAATCAGTGTTTCAGCCCAACAGCCAAATCACTTATTAATTACGATCTTCCCCACTATCCCCATGATCTCGTCTCTCATGCGGATAGCTTCGCGACGGGCTGCCTCTGCGAATTCGTGCTCGTCGCACTTCTCTTTCTGATAAGCGCACATGATGCCTCTGGAACTGTTGACGATACCGCCAAGACCGTTCTTATCAAATGCGCCCGCGATATCCTTTGCGCCCGCGCCCTGCGCGCCGTAGCCCGGGATAAGGAAGAATGTAGTCGGAAGCTTCTCGCGCAGGTACTTCAGCTGCTCGGGATATGTAGCGCCAACTACCGCGCCCACTCCGGAATAGCCGTATACGCCGGGGAGTTCCTTGCCCCATTCTTCGCACATATGACCCATGGTCTCGTATATCGTCACGCCGTCTATCTTCTTGTCCTGCAGTTCACCGGAGCTGGGGTTGGAGGTCTTTACGAGCACGAAAATTCCCTTGTCGTTGTCGCGGCAGGTAGCCACCAGCGGCTTGATGCCGTCGCTGCCAAGGTAGCCGTTTACAGTCAGCGCGTCGCCGAGGAACGGCTCATAGGTCTGGCTGCCAACCTGTACTTTTCCGAGGTGCGCCGCTGCGTACGCTTCCATGGTGGTGCCGATATCGTTGCGCTTGCCGTCGGTGATGACATACATGCCCTTGCTGCGCGCGTATTCCTGGGTCCTGTAGAGGGTCTTCACGCCAGCCGGACCGTACATCTCATAATAAGCGGCCTGCGGCTTGACTGCGGGTACTATATCATACAGCGCGTCGATGAGCCCCTTGTTGAACTCCAGCAGTGCCTTTGCGGCGCCCTTGAGGGTCTCGCCGTACTTATCGAAGCACTTCTCCTTGATGAATTCAGGTACATATGCGAGCTTGGGGTCAAGTCCTGCGACAGAGGGGTTCTGGGTCTTTTCGATCTTTTCGATAAGTCTGTCAAGTGACATTTCATTCTTCCTTTCTGTTTCAGTCAACACCGTCTGTGTAGACTACCTTGCCGTTTAATATCGTGTATTTCACCCTGCCCTTGAGGGTCATGCCCTTGAAGCAGGTGTTTTTCGACTTTGAATGCAGCTTTGCCGGGTCGACCACCCATTCCTCGTTGGGGTCGAATATGCAGATGTCCGCAACGTCTCCGCTCCTGAGTGAGCCTCCGGGTATCGAAAGTATCCTGCGGGGATTTACGCACATCAGCGTTACTATGCGCTGCAGCGATATCTTTCCGGTGTGATACAGCGCGGTCAAAGTTGCCGCAAGCGAAGTTTCCAGCCCGACGACGCCGTTGGGAGCCTTTTCAAAATCTGCCTTTTCCTCCGGCGCGTGAGGAGCGTGGTCGGTGATTATGCAGTCGATGGTGCCGTCGATAACGCCTTCGGTTATCGCCTGCACGTCAGCCTCGGTGCGCAGCGGGGGGTTCATGCGGTAATCCGCGTCGCGGCTGCGCAGCAGCTCGTCAGTCAGCATGAAGTAATGCGGCGCCGTTTCGCATGTGACCATTGTGCCGAAGCGCACAGCGGTGCGGATATTCTGCATGCTCTGCGCGGTGGAAACATGCGCAATGTGTATCGGCACCTCAAGGTCAGCGGCAAGCGTTATCTCGCGCTCGGTGATTATATCCTCGCTGAGACGGTGGATCCCCTTTACGCCGAGTTCCTTTGAGACCTTGCCGGCGTTCATGATACCACCGTTGACTATATCAAGATCCTCGCAGTGGGAAATGACTTTCAGCCCCGCGTAATGCGCCTTTACCATAGCCTCAGCCATGACGCGCGCGTTCTTCACCGGTCTGCCGTCGTCGGAAACCGCAACGCAGCCCGCGTCGTGGAGTTCCTTGAAATCGCACAGTTCAACGCCCTCAAGCCCCCTGGTGATGCTGCCCACCGGGTAAACGCGGGTCTTGGCTCCCTTTGCCTTTTCGACGATGTAGCGTACCGTTTCAGCGCTGTCCACCGTCGGAATGGTGTTGGGCATGCATGCGACAGCCGTAACGCCGCCTGCAGCCGCTGCGTTTCCTCCGGTGATGATGTCCTCCTTGTGGGTCTGACCGGGGTCGCGGAAGTGCACGTGCATATCGCATATTCCCGGAATGACCGTCAGCCCGGCGCAGTCAATGACCTGCGCGTCAGGCGCTTCGATATCGCTGCCGATATTCCTGATAACATCGTCGCGGATAAGGATATCTGCCTTGCCCTCAAAGCCGTTGGCGCTGTCCACAACGTAGCCGTTCTTTAATAATAGATCCATTCTGACCTCCCTGTTGGATTATTCTTTCTGTCCGTATATAAGTCCCGTTATTCCGCAGGACATCGCGTATAAATTACCACCTTGTCGCAGCCGTCGAGTTCGTTCACCAGCACCTTGACGGTCTCCTCGCGGGAGGTGGGAAGGTTCTTGCCGATGTAATCAGCCCGTATCGGCAGTTCCCTGTGTCCCCTGTCCACCAGCGCCGCAAGCTGTATCAGCGTAGGTCTGCCCCTGGACATTATCGCGTCGATGGCGGCGCGCGCCGTGCGCCCGGTGAATATCACATCGTCCACGATTATCACGCGCTTGTCCGTGATGTCAAAGGGTATCTCGCTGCTGTCCGGGGAATTCCCGCGCGGCTTGTCGTCGCGGAAAGGCGTTATATCCAGCAGCCCCACGGGTATCTCCCTGCCGTCTATCTCGGAAAGCTTGGCAGCGATGCGCTTTGCAAGCACCGCGCCGCGCGAAAAAAGCCCGATAAGACAAAGTCCGTCTGTACCCTTGTTACGTTCGATCATCTCAAACGAAATACGGGTGACTGCCCTCGCCATCGAGCTTTCGTCCATTATTTCAGCTTTAAGAGTAAGCCCCTCTACGGTACACATGGGTATCACGTCCTTTCTGTGCGGACAAAAACAGCCAACCGGATATACGGCTGGCTGATGATATCTGTGTACAACAAGCGCTGCGCCGAATGCGACGCAACTCTCCCGATACGAAGATCACAACCTTGCCGGCCTCACGGTGCCGATTTAAAAGCCATTGATTTCTTCTGTCAGTTTCTGTCAAAGCGGAATGCCGCTTCACTGTTACTAGATATTATATACTACTTCCGCGGATTTGTCAAGTAGTTTTGGCGCCCGTGGAACATTTTTTCAGCCCTCATACCGGGGGTAATATTCTGCCGCCACCGACCCGGCACGTTTCATTCCCGGGAAGGTGTGCAGTTCGGTTATTCTGCGGCTGTCTGCGAATGTCACCACCACCCCTGCCCTGCCCCTGCAGAAATCCTCCCGGGAAAGCCTGCACACGGGTTCCCCGGCAGGGGCAAGCTCCCCGGTGCCGAGGAAATACTCTGCGGTGCCGGGAAGCTTCACGTCAAGTTCCAGCCCGTCGCCCATTCTCAGCCGGAACCCGCACTTCTCCGCAGAAATGAGCGCTCCGTCTGCCGGGGAGCGTATCTCCACCGCAGGCGTCAGCCTGTAATACAGCCTGAACACCCCCTCAGCCCCCACCGCAAAGCCCTCTCCGCAGCGCGAATTCTTCCTTTCCTCACCGGAGTTCAGTTCCACGGTCGTGAAAACATTCCCGGCAGCCGGGGAATACAGCCGCCTGACTTCCATCTCCATATGCGTTCTCCTTTTCGTTCGGTACTTGCCATAATTACCGCAAACGTCAAAAAAACATCTGAGTGCGATGGAATTATTGTTTACAATTATTCTTGAATTAGCCGTCGGGATACGATATAATATATTTCGTAAAAAAATAAAAGGAGATATATTTATGGTAGATTGCTTTAAAAATCTTGCAATAATCCTCATATCGGCAAAGCTGATGGGACTCGTCGCAAAAAAACTGAAGGCTCCGCAGGTGGTCGGGCAGATACTCGCGGGACTGATAATCGGTCAGGCTGTGCTCGGCTGGGTGGAAGCGGACAGCTTTATAAAGACCCTCGCCGAGATAGGCGTAGTTATCCTGATGTTCTCCGCAGGACTTGAAACAAACCTCCGCGACCTGCTGAAAACCGGACCGGTGGCGTTCTGTATCGCGCTTGCAGGCGTGTTCGTACCGCTGGGCGGCGGCTTCCTGATGTACACCATCTACTGCAATATCGTACCTGACGCGGCCATGGGCGGAAATGTATTCAACCAGGCGCTGTTCATCGGCACGATAATGACCGCGACCTCCGTCAGCATAACGGTGCAGGCGCTGCGGGAACTCGGGCACCTCAAGAGCCGCATAGGCACAACGATAGTCAGCGCCGCGATAATCGACGATGTTATCGGCATCATCGTGCTGACTGTAGTCATCGGTATAGAGGGCGGCAAGGACGAAACCGCCTCTACGATGACCGGTTCCCCTATCGCGGACGTTTTCATCAAGACCGGGCTTTTCATCGTGTTCGCGTTCGGCGTGGGCTTCCTGATGTACCACCTGTTCAAGTTCCTGGACAAGAAGTTCTATCATCAGCGCCGTATTCCGATATTCGGCCTGGTGCTGTGCTTCCTGATGGCTTACTGCGCTGAAACGTTCTTCGGTATCGCTGATATCACCGGCGCTTACGTCGCAGGAATAATCCTGTGCAACCTGCGCGACGCGGAATACATCGCGGGCAAGATGGATATAAGCTCCTACATGCTGTTCGGCCCCGTGTTCTTCGCAAGTATCGGGCTGAATATCTCGTTCGACGGCTTCACGCTGGATCTTCTGTGGTTCTCCATCGCGTTCGTCATCGTCGCCCTGATAGGAAAGGTGATCGGCTGCGGACTTACCGCAAAGCTCTTCAAGAACAGCTGGATGGACTCCCTTAAAATCGGCGTTGGAATGATGACCCGCGGCGAAGTCGCGCTGATAGTCGCGAACAAGGGTCTTGCCGTCGGCATGGTGGAACAGCGGTATTTCCTCGCGGTAATTCTGCTGATAGTGGTATCCTCCATCTCCGTGCCGATACTCCTCAAGCTTCTCTTCAAGGGAAGCAAGGGCGACGGCGAGCACCCCGACGAACATGTCACCGAGGAAGTCCCTGCGGAAGTATAAGGTCACCTCTAACAAACAAAAAACAAAAACGGGCGGCCAGAAGTCGCCCGTTCGGGTTTGTGGAACGCCTGTGAAGATGAACTCATCTGATGAAGTTCGTGCGTATCGGCTTCTCCGCAACAGGACAGGCAATGCCTGCCGCCTTACCGGCTTCGATGCAGTTAAGCAGCCACGTCATGTTCTTCGCGAGGGTGCTGAGGGTCTGTATTCCCTCGATGTCCTGGAGCACCTGTTCAGGTGTGTTTCCGTGGACCTGGTTCCAGTACTGCGAACCTACCACCGGCATGTTGTTGATGGTGAAATACTTGTTCAGCTGGTCGAACGCTGCGGAAGCACCGCCTCTGCGGCAGCTGACAACGCCTGCAGCCGGCTTGAACGCCATGCTCTTTCCACCGGAATAGAACGCCCTGTCCATGAACGAGCCCATCGCGCCGCTGATAGCCGCATAATGGACCGGAGAGCCGAATACGAATCCGTCGGCATCGGCAGCCCTGAGCACGAATTCATTCACAACATCGTCGATAGCGCACCTGCCAAGGCCCTTCTTGCAGGCGCCGCAGCCGATGCAGCCGGAAATCGGCTTGCTGCCCACCCAGAATATCTCGGTGGAAACTCCGAGATCCTCAAAAGCTTCTGCAGTCTTCTGCAGTGCCATGTCGGTGCAGCCGTGCTGGTGGGGGCTTCCGTTAACTAATATAACTTTCATATGTACCTCCTGTAGGGTTTTTACAGGAATATTATATACCAAAAAGACCGAAAATGCAACCGGTCAGCAGGAGATTTTATGACAAAATACCTTAACAGGATATGGGCGGTGGTGCTGCTGGCATTCGTCAGCTGCGCCCTGTGGGGAAGCGCATTCCCGATGATAAAGATAGGCTACGCGCAGTTCGGGATAACCAACAGCGGACCCGGCGCAAAGATACTTTTCGCGGGGATACGGTTCATTCTCGCGGGAATCCTCGCGTGGCTCGCGGGGAGCGCAGTCAGCCGCAGACCCATGCTGCCGCGCCGCTCGGACTGGAGGAAAATAATCGCGCTGTGCATGTTCCAGACCGTTCTGCAGTACTTTTTCTTCTACCTTGGGCTTGCAAACTGCACCGGCGTGAAATCCTCGATAATCAACGGCAGCGGTGCGTTCGTCGTGATACTCCTGTCAACGCTGGTGTTCCGCATGGAAAAGATGACCGCGCGGAAGCTTGTCGGGTGCATTCTCGGCTTCGCTGGGATAATCGTGATAAACCTCGGCGGCGACATGAGCGGATTTGCCTGGAACGGAGAGGGGTTCATATTCCTGACCGTGCTCAGCTACGCCGGTTCCACCATGCTGATAAAGCGCTTCACCGGGCAGGGCGCGGACCCTGTGATGTACTCCTCGCTGCAGTTCGTCATGGGCGGCGTCATTCTTTCAGCGCTGGGGCTTGCCATGGGTGGAGCTTCCGAGCCAGGGTGGGACATCACCGGCGCCGGCATCGGAACGCTGCTGTGGCTCGCGTTTGTTTCCGCAGCCGCGTACAGTCTGTGGGCGATACTGCTTAAGCACAACCCCGTGAGCCGTGTTGCGGTGTTCGGGTTCCTTAACCCGGTGTGCGGGGTGCTGCTTTCAGCGCTGCTCCTCGACGAGGCAGGACAGGCGTTCAGCATGCGCTCGCTTGCCGCGCTTATCCTGGTGTGCCTTGGCATATTCATCGTGAACTACGAAAAAAAGAAGCCCGCTACAGTCCCCGAAAAATAAGGAGGAACCATGCAGAAACAGAACTACCAGCGCATGCTTGAGGAACTCATAGCGTCCATTCCCGCGGGGGAAGCGCCCAGCCTGCTCTTACACAGCTGCTGCGCACCCTGCTCCAGCTACTGCCTGGAATACCTCGCGCAGTACTTCCGCATAACGCTGCTGTACTACAACCCGAACATCTCCCCGAAAGAGGAATTCGACAAGCGCACCGAGGAACTGCGCAGGCTGGTTTCAAAGCTGCCGATGAAGCACCCCGCGCAGGTCGTGGTGCCGGAATACCACCCGGAGGAATTCTACAGCGCCGTTAAAGGAATGGAGGACATGCCCGAGGGTGGAGAGCGCTGCTTCGTGTGCTACCGTCTGCGGCTGGAAAGAGCCGCGCAGTACGCTGCGGAACACGGGTTTGATTACTTCTGCTCCACCCTGTCGATAAGCCCGATGAAAAACGCCGCGAAGCTGAATGAGATAGGCGCGGAATTATCGCAGATCTACCCCGTCAGGCTGCTCCCGTCGGATTTCAAGAAAAAGGGAGGATACCTTCGCTCGATAGAGCTTTCGCGGGAATACGGGCTGTACCGTCAGAACTACTGCGGGTGCGTGTTCTCAAAACGCGAGGCTGAACTCCGCGAGGCGCAGAAAAAAAGGTAACCTCTAAAAACCAACTGAACCTGCAACGTTTATGCCCTCTTGATGGTTTTACATGCAGAGGGCGGAATATCCACCGCCTTTCAACGGAACGGAAAGGCGGTATTTTTATGAAAAAAATCGTATCTCTTATTCTCTCGCTGGTTATGGGAATTCTGCTGTGCGTGCCCGCTGGCGCTTCCGGCGAAGTGCTGCAGTGGTGGGACTGGGACACCACCCTGAATATCCGTAAAGAGGACGCAAACTATGTCGTCGCCGATCAGACGATCCCGTGGAGCACCAAGATTCCGGAGGGCGCAATGATGATTGTTTCCAACGGGGCAACGCTGAAGATAAAGAAGAATTTCACCGTGAACGGCGTGCTTATAGTGCATTCCGGCAGCAAGGTGCTCGTGCAGAGCGGTGGTTCCCTTATCATCGGGAAAAACGGCGTTGTCGTTTCCGAGGGGACTGTTTCAGTCAGCAAGGGAGGAAAGCTCCGCTGCTACGGCGACCTGCAGACCAGCGGAAAGGTCGCGGTTAAGGGCGTCCTCAAGACATACAGCACCGGTAAATTCACTTACGCCATCGCTCCCCGCGCGTATTCCGGGGGAAAGCTGATGGGCAGGCGCTCCAAAATAACTGACATGCCGGAATACTACATCGAAGACCTGCGCTCCCTTGAAGGCAAACCGCTCCACGTCCGCTTCAAGGAAACCAGAGAGGAAATGAACATCACCTGCGACCGGCAGATCATCAGATCCGCTGCGGTGGTGCTGTACAAACTCGACCGCACGATACGCAGCAAGGAATACCCCTCCACGGACAGCGAACTTGGTAAACTCATGGCGCAGCGCTACATCACAGCCAGCACCACCGGAACGCCGCTCCCGTATGAATTCGGTATCTACCACGACAGCATCATTGTTTTCACCGAGACCTCCGCAAAGACCGGGGTCACTTCCGGCAGCGTATACAAAGCCGTTCTCGGCGCGCAGACCGACCGCTGGTACAACGAACTGCTCCACCCGGATTCTGACTACCCGGTGCCTGACTGATACTCCTGCAAGAAAAATCAGAAAACCTGTTGTCAGCGTATTGTTTTTGTGGTATAATACATATAAAACAGGCTTTTTATCGCCTGAAATCGACCCACGAAAGGAACAACAGCAATGACAGCATTTACATCAGCGGATATACTCCTCCCGAAGCTTGACGCGCAGGGAATGACCAGGTGGTCTGTAGTGGCATGCGACCAGTACACCAGCGAGCCTGAATACTGGGCAAAGACTGCAGAGATTGCCGGGGACGCACCCTCCACCCTCAATCTCATCTTCCCGGAGGTTTACCTTGAACAGCCCGGCGCGGACGAGCGCATCGCAAAGATAAACAAGACCATGCAGGAATATCTCGGCAACGGGCTTTTCAACGAGTACAAGTCCGCGCTGATACTCATGCGCCGCACCCAGGCGGACGGAAAGGTACGCACCGGTCTTGTGGGCGCAATAGACCTTGAACAGTACGACTACAACAAGGGCAGCAAGTCACAGGTGCGCGCTACGGAAGCC